>OGZS01000376.1_pt1 | contig 28652 bp, 19 predicted proteins | sample 1576901 | NCBI WGS metagenome assembly OGZS01 (sample SAMEA3541563, study PRJEB24748) | human gut metagenome | biome: human gut; feature: human-associated habitat; material: faeces | place: China | collected 2012 | reverse complement strand
GCAGGAAGCTCCCACTTCAAAATCTGTAAGATTTAAGTGGCGAGAGCATGTCACTTAAAGGAGGTTTTTACTATGGAAATTGGAGGCTTTTTCCCCTATCAACCTGTTGGCTCTGAGCCAAACAACTATGTGGAGCATACCTGCCCTGATCCCGGGGACACCGCTCATCTAATGTCCGGCCGTTGTGCCATTTATTACTGTCTGAGGGATCTGATGTTAACAGATCAAAAGCGTGTGGCATATCTGCCTTCCTATGACTGCGAAACAGTTCTGGGCTGCTTTGTAAAAGCAGGATATGAAATTCATTATTATGATTTTGACAAAAATCTTTCCCCTGTGTTTGAGGAAGAGATGATCCCGCAGATCAGTGTTCTCCTTGTCTGTGGATACTATGGTTATCCTACCTATGATGAGAACTTTGTCAAAAAATGTAAAGCCAGTGGCGTTTCTGTAATAGTGGATACTACCCATACAGCATTTTCTCCATTGCCGGCCTGTCCGGATGCTGACTATATTGCGGTCAGTCTCCGAAAATGGATGGGTGTTGCCTCCGGTGGTCTTGCTATCAAGCGAAAGGGCACCTTTGGCGTAAAACCTATTCCTATCAATAAAGACCAGTTTTCCCTTAGAGATCAGGCTCTTCAATCCCGAGAGACCTACGAGCATACAGGAAATGAGGACTATAATAAAGAAGGCAATGATGTTTTCTGGAAAGCGGAATTTATGCTTCGCGAAATTTTCGATATCCAGGAAGGGGATGAAGCTTCCCTTAAAACGATTCTTCATTATCCATTCCGGGATGCGATCCGTAAACGCCAGGAAAATTACCGTTACCTTCTGGAACACCTGCCGGAACGCTCCGATATCCGCCCGGTATTTCCTTATCTTCCAGATGATATCTGTCCTATGTTTTTCCCTTTCTTTGTGGAAAACCGGGACGCCCTTATCAAGCATCTGGCAGACAGGCACATTCCGCCTAAAGTATACTGGCCTGTACCACCTTTTGTAAAGGTTGAAGACTATCCAGGAGCTCAATATATTTATTCCCATATCATGTCTGTCAGCTGTGATGAGCGCTTTAACACGGACGATATGCAGAAAATTGTAGAAGCCTTTGAAAACTATTAAAGATCTTAAAGCATTTTGAGAATATCCGTTTGATAAATCTAATCAGGCCACAGACTGGAAATCACCAATCTGTGGCTTCTTCATCTTCCCAGGTTGACATCCCATCTGCCGTTTGCTACACTAAAACCACATATCTGACAAAGGAACGGGAAATATGAAGAAGAAAAAAATTATAATTTTATCTATTATGATAATTGTGATTGCCTTACTCCTTGAAGCGAGCATCCTGAAATATGTTAATGACAAAAATGCCCATAGAACATCAAAGGTGCTTCTTGATCGTGTGATTACTGTGCTTGATAAAAATGATGAGAGCAGGAACGAGCTGATTGAATCGTTAAAGGACGATTATATTGTAAGGGCTAAAGCTGTGTCATATATGATTGATGCTGATCCGGCGGTAGAATATGATGTGAAGGAGCTGCAGAAAATAGCAAAATTAATGGCCGTTGATGAGATACATCTGTTTGATGATCAGGGAACTATTTACAGTGGTTCTGCGCCCAAGTATTTTGGCTACAATTTTGATTCCGGTACGCAGATGGAGTATTTTAAGCCTATGCTTAAGGATAAATCGCTGACCATGTGCCAGGATGTTACTCCCAATACTGCAGAGGGAAAGAAAATGATGTATGCCATCACCTGGAACGAAGACGGAACCAAGATGCTCCAGGTGGGAATTAAGCCAAAGAGACTTCTCAATGAAATAAAGCAGAATAACATTTCCAATGTAGTTGCCGGAATGCCGGTATATAAAGCCATGGAAATTATGGTTGCAGATGGGGATACACAGGTAATAGAAGGAGCCACGGACAGTAGCAAATTAGGGAAAAACTGGAAGATGTGGGGATATCAGCGGATCATGTCAGTGCTGACGGTGCGACTGTAACACAGATCAGAATGGGTGGAAAGCACTGCAGATGCAAGAATGTATCAGAGTAAGGAACGCTACTATAAAGAAAGCGGTGCTGACAGAAGATAGGCAGGTTACAAAAAAGCCACAGACTGGTTCATCCAGCCTGTGGCTTTTTTCAGGAATCGTCAGGGGTATTACCATATTACTTTTATGGTAAAGATACATCGTCAGCAGATATGTCAGGCGATAAATTTTTCACATTTTCTGACATCTCTTTCATTGAAGTTGTCTGGGATTTATGATAATCTTGTACTTATAGCAATCATCTGAAGCAATGTACGCTAAGAGAAAACGAAAGTGTTTTTTTCTGTGGGAAAAGGAAAAGTTGAATTATAGGATAACATCATAATTATACATCAAGGAGAATAACATACATGATGATGAAGATCAGGCATAAAAAAATAGTGGCATCAGGTACAGCAGTTGCCCTGGCAGGCATCCTGGGGGTTGGAACCCTGCTTCAGTCCAGCGTCTCTGTACAGGCATCTCCGGCTATGATGCCCGGTATCGAGCAGATTGTAAATGATACAACTGCTGAGAAGCCTTTTAAAATACTGGAGATTGTTGATCGTAAAGATGAAGCGGAGATCGGTTATTACGTATCCGGGCAGGAGCCGTATGTGAAGCTTTACTCCTATACTTACAAATATAAAGAAAATAACGAAGAAAAAGAAGAAACAATAAACTTCAAGACTCTTGAAGAAGGCTTAAAAAAACTGCCGACTGAGGAACTGCGTAAAGAATTTGCAACAAACATGAAGACTGCTGCAGATGGGACACTTTCAGGTGCAGATACAGGGATAAAGAATATTCAGAGTAGCAGTTATCAGGCGGGAAATACTACAGATTCTGAAGAAAATTATCCTCTTTCCTACAGTGAATATCAGGAGAAATATTTTCTGAGTGACAGTGATGATACAGAAAAATGGCAGAAAATAAATTTTCAGAAGATAGATGGCAGCGGAAACAGCAGGACAGATACTGTTAAAATAAAGGGAAATTATCGTGAAAACACAGCCGGAACCGGTGATTATACCAAACAGGAACAGCAATATTACCCAATACGTCAGGATGATAATGACGATAAAGCAAAGCCGGAGAAATACCGCGAGAATATCCAGAATTTCTACTATGCGGACAATAATACGGCAGATGCACCATATTTTCTGGAATTTCAGGAAGTGGATAATAATACTGTGAATCAGGCTTTTGATGCAAATCACAATAAAATAAATAATAATTCAATCCTGAAAGAGTATGATTACAGTAAAGGCAATTATGGTTATTATGAAAATGTATACAGCGACCTGACAGAGGAAATTGTTCAGAATATTCAGAAGGGCAACTATACATTTCCGGGAGAAAATCCAGCTCTGCCTTCTGATGATGAAAAACTGGCAGTTAAAATTCCCGATAACACAAATACCAGAGCTGTAAATGCAAAATCATTTTCTGATGGCAATGATGAGTTCTCCAGTATCAATGAGGCAGACGCAGATAAAACAGTAGATGCAAACACTCAGGCAGATACACAGCCGGATGTTTCTTCTGATGGAGGTCAGGCTTCACAGCCTGCGGATTCGTCTTCTGCAGACGCCTTTTCCACAGGGGATTTTTCAGACGGAATATCAGATAGTGCGGATGGCGATATCGAAGATGGTGACAATTCTCAGACACATGTAGCAGATAGTGCTTCTGCGGATACAGATTTTAATTCTGTTACAGATACAGGAACAGATTTCAGTGCAGATGCAAATGCCGCAGCTCAGGCTGATGCTGATTCTGCGCAGAATACCGTATCAATAGATAACGATAAAATAACACCGATTATCAACTATAGTCAGACCGTAAAGAAAGATGCAAATAATAATGAAATGACAGATGCCAATGGCAATAAGATAACAGAACAAGATCCTGCTGTTGGCACATCTGCAAATCCCAAAGTATACTACGGTGTGACTATCGACCAATATCCTTATTATAAGTATACCTTGATCAGTGATATGAAAAAAATTGTTGCCTGTGCAAATGCAAATGCAGGCGCTGTAAAAGATGGAACTTTTACTCCGGTTCGTACAACCACATCTGAGGAAAGGGAAAAAAATATCACTTTTCAGGATGACCAGTACTGGTACTGGACTGTAGATGAAAACGGAAATACTGCCAAAAATCCGATTTCCATAGTCACCCAGCGTCAGCCTGTTTCCTACGAAGATATACGTGAAATTCCAACGACACTGTTGGAATATAATTACTATTATAAGGTGAGCCAGGCTTATTTCTGCTGTAAAAAATCTGCCGGTTCAGAGGACAGCAGTGCAGGCACAGGCGAACAGCTTCCATACCGGTATTTTGGATGGTATGTTCCGTCTTATCCGCAGAATCAGGATGTCTATATACCAGTCGTTGAAAATGATGGAAAAACAGCAACACATTATATTTCCGATGCAGAGTATAAATTAACTCCGGGTACAGGAAATTACGACTTCATATCTGATGATACTGCCCCAGAACAGACTGTGGAAGTAGATCATATGTATTATCAGGGGGGATATACAAACCATGACTGGTTTAAGCAGTATGTATTCCATCTGGAACCGGGTGAAGAGGGAAGTGATGAAAGGAAACAGTTTGATGCCTTTAAAATCGAGGTAACTACCATAACGGCAGATGAGTTTAATAAAAACACTGGTTCCGATCATTCATCAGCAGATACCAGCGTAAACTCAGATGATGTACAGGCAGATAACTCTCAGACAGAAGATAACCAGTTGGATGACGTGCAGACAGACAATACCTCTGATGAGCAAAATACCGACACTCAGGATACAAACGTAGCCCATACAGAAAATCAGGCAGCAGCTCAGAATGAAGGAGATACTTCAGAAGTAGATCCAATGGTCAGCGAGGCCGGAGTTGAGTTAGTGTCTATTGAGAAAGAAATCAGTGATAGCAGTACTCTGGATGTTGAATCTGAGTCTGACAATTCAGTTACAGCAGATTTTCAGGATGGATCCGATGAAGAAGAATTTACAGATTCATCCGATGAACAGGCGGCATTTTCAGCCGGAGATACAAACTCCGCAGATATAAATAATCCATTATCGGAATATGACCTGATCTATGTGAATGGAAATATCAATAAAATCGGATTTCAGAAGATTTATAACAGTGCGAATATCAGTAAAAGTATTCCTTGTATCATCAATGCGGCGAAAGTTAATACAGGAAGTGAAGATAATGCTCTGAAACAGGCTGTATCAGAGGTAATAAAAGATACTGACGCAGATGGTCATTATGTGAATACTTGTATATATTTCTTTAAAAATACTTTTCAGCAGGAGAATATATCAGATCTGATCAGTAAGAATTTCAATACTGTTTTTTATTCTAAGGATGAGGGGAATACTTTTTCGGATTCAACGGAAGCAGGGGGATTTGAAGAAATTCTGGATTATGTGGACAGTGAAAACAGATACAGGGGGCTGGAAAGTGATAATACCGGAAAAAAAATAGATCCATTGAGTACGAAACTTAGCCAGGCGCGTGTTATAGAATATATTATTAATTATCAATACAGAAGACAAATTAATGAAAAATCTGACATATCTGTTCTGGAGATAGATCCTGCAAAATCGGATAACAGCCATCTGGACGAATCCGAGGTTTTGAGTTGGATAAAGAGTGATACAGGGGTGGAAACGAAAGCGGTCATAACCGGAGGTTCTTCTTGTTGCGAGGAAACTGCGAAGGAGAAAACTCCATTTACAAATGCGTATGATGGAAAGACAGATACCATCTGGCACAGTAACTGGAGCGGAACGAAGCAGACCGGAAGTCAGTTGGTGAAGAGCCATCCTGGTGCTAAGCATTGGTTTGTCGTAAATTTTGAAAATCAACAAACTATAAACAAATTTAAATATACTCCTCGTAAATATACAACGAATGGAACACAAAATGGAAAGTTTCAAAAGGTTAAACTTACTTTTTATAGTAGTAACTACGACAGCAATAATCCTGATGCTAATAAAATCAATACAATACCAGTGGAGAAAGATTTTAGTTATTCAGATGTAAGTGACGACAGTGCCAAGACAGTTTATTTTAATAAGCCGGTTGATAATGTACAAGCTGTAAAGGTTGAAGTTGAAGCTTCAGTAAATACATCAGGCCAGTATAATGCATCAGCAGCAGAAATCAGTTTTTCTTATGCGCCGGATATTCCCACTACTGTTACAGTGAAACGGATGACTTCTTCAGAATATGTGGGACATATCGATGACATTTGTTCGAAATATGATCTGATATATATTGGCGATAAATACGATCAGGGTATTGCTAATGTAAATGACACTGTGGGGGATAATGGATCTTTATATACTCATGTAGGTGGCTTGAAAGAGGCCACAGATAAGACCTATAAATTGATGGGATTATATCCACAGGATTTTACTGGTGAAGATATGAATATTGAGTCTCCTACAAATTCATTCAGAGGTTCCGGGAATGATATTACCTTGCAGCAGTACCATGATCTGATGAATTTTGTAAGAAGCGGATACCCGGTTGTACTTGGAAATGATCTGATTAGTGGAGATTCTGTCAATATAGATAAAGTGGATAATTCTTCTTATATGTACAAATTTTTAAGTGAGGCAATTTCTTATGACAATGTAATGTCTGTTTCGCAGTTGAGGGAGAATCAGAACAAAATCAGCTTTTATACCACGCTGGCAAAACCGGAGATCCAGTTTACAGCAGGTGGAAAACCACCGGAAGCACCGCGGGATGGTCATGCGACCGGAAAGGAAATAAAAGATGAATCGGGGACTGCAATTTCTTCTTATAATTATTTGAATGGGGAATTAGTCTGCCAGTTCAGTATAAAAAATGACTCGGCTGTATTACCTGCAAGTACCAGATATGACTGTAAGTTATATTTTGATCTGAATTTTGACGGAAACCTATCTGAAACAGAGGAGCAGAGAAAGTATATAGAGATCAGGGATTCTTCTCAAAATGTTCTGAAACAGTCTGAGAATAAATGTTATGAACTGAAAGCAGGAGAGGTATATACGCTTACCCGAAAAATTCCATCCGATTATTATAAGGTTATTACATGGAAGCTGGAAATTATAAATAATTCTAATTCCAATGTAAAAACTTCGGTAACAGGATATTCTAAACAGAAGAATAATACAGGGCAGAAAGTAGACATTAACATTTTACAGATTGTTCCGGAAAAGACCTGCGCTGCTTCAGAAAATAACAACGGACGATATACAAGCGGAACCTGGGATTTAAAACAGGAATTGGAAAACCAAGAGGGTATTTATAATTATGTAAAAGATCTGGAAGACTTTAATATCAGCAAAGACACTGTGACAAGACTTACTGTATCTCAGTTTACAAATGATCAAAACAAGACTCCGGCAGAAATACTGGAAGATAAACAAATGCTCATTATTGGTTTTGATGATGTATATGAAAATATTCCTGAAAATGGTGTAGAGGCGATTGATGAGTTTATAAAGGCTGGTAAAAGTGTTATTTTTTCACATGATACAACATCCTTATATAATTATAATTACAATAAAGATCATAATACGGTAAAAGGAAATGTTCTTCTCTATGATAACTGGCTGATAAGCCATTTTAATGGAAAAGAAACAATTACAAACGGTCAAAACTGGGGAGTATCCATGAATAAGATTCGTGAAACTGTAGGTATGGATCGATATGGCATCACAAATATAACAAAGCTAACAGATGGTACTACAGTTTCTGATTTACTGAAGCAGGGAAAAGATCTTATATATAACAGTGGTGTTTCTTTCACAGAATTGCAAAAATCTGCCGGAGATATTGCATATCGGTTTGGCAGATCCTGTGCGCAAAGCTACAAACAGACACAGGGATATACGAATGGGCAGATAGATGGGATAGATGCGGGTTCAGGTGGAAATCTGGTGACTGAAGCAACAAAGGTAAATGATGGGGCAATCACCCAATATCCTTATATAATAAATGATTCCATGAGAATTGCCAAAACGCATATGCAGTATTATCAGCTGGCACTGGAACAGGACAAGGACAGTGATGGAGAAAATGATATTGTTGTCTGGTATTGCCTCGGTTCTCGAAAGGCAGAAAACGAAAATCAGAAGGTTGATTACTATGCGAATAGTTATAATGATGTCCGTAATAATTACTATTTTTACAGTAAAGGAAATGTGATCTATACCGGTGCCGGACATTCCTGGGTACATGATTCGGACGAAATGAAATTGTTTGTAAACGCTATGGTTGCAGCGGCAAATGTTGCGGCAGTAAAACCGGAGGTTGATTTCGTCAAGAGCCTGAATGAGAATGCCCAAAAGGAGACTGTCAGATATTACATGACAGATCAGACTTCCTGGAATACAGAGACTGCAGCAGATGGAAATGTTCTGGAAAAAAATATGGAATTATATTTCAGAGTAAAGGATTACAATATGGTCAGTGCTGACCTGACAGTCAGTGCGCCTGCTCAGATGACAGTCAATCTGTATATTGATGATGAGCAAAAAGGCACTTGTTTGTCGGGAGCAGATGTTCCGGAAGAACTGAAAAATAAAAAAGTTTCTCCATTGACAGAACCATTAACTCCCTGTGGGAAAGGAAAGGCTAAAATAGAAGCTAAGCAGGGTACTTTTCACCTTGAAGAAAACAATACTTATGGTTTCACAGTACCAGCAATTGAACAGTATCTGAAAAAAACAGACAGTTCTGGAGAGTATAAGTCGAATTGTAAAGTATATGTAAAGGTTACCAGTACGATCAAATTGTATGGAAAAGATGTTACCAGCACCTCCTGGGCTCCCATCAACCTAAAACAACGCCAGCTCTTTGATCTGGATTGATGTAAAAACTTTATAAATCCAATTTCTGAAAGCCTCAGACTGGTACAGCACAGCTACCCCGGTCCGGGGCTTTTGGCATCTGACAATTTTTACAAAAATGCCTTGAAACTACTGAAGAAGCATGCTAGTATAAAATCAAAGCATATTTCTCTCAAGTTTCAGGGCATTTTGCCGTCTTATATTCTAAATTCATTTCAGAAATCCATGCTTTTAATTCCAATTAAATTAAAAAAGCAGGGGTTCTGAACAATTTGGAAAAGAGCAGTATGTTCTTACACTCCTGCTGACACAGGAGGTATTGTCTATGGCCAAAAGAAAGAACAAAAAAGTCACTGCAAACCGCAATTACAAGGATACAGTATTCCGAAAACTGTTTTCTGACAGAAGAAATCTGTTATCTCTGTATAATGCAATCAATGGAACAGCGTATACAGATGAAACGAAGTTGGAGATTGTTACACTGGAAAATGCAATCTATATGGGGATGAAGAATGATCTGGCGTTTATCATTGATACGAATCTTTTTCTGTATGAACACCAGTCAACCTACAATCCCAATATGCCATTGAGGGATTTGTTTTATATATCCAGTGAATATCAGAAATTAGTGGACAGGAAATCCCTGTATTCATCAATACTGCTGAAATTACCGGCACCGAATTTTATTGTATTCTATAATGGAAAGCGGAAAATGCCGGACAGATGGACGAACTGCCTGTCAGAATCCTATGAAAACCAACAGGGAGAGCCTAATCTGGAGTTAAAGGTAGTTACGATCAATATCAACAGGGACTGCAACAGGAAATTGATGGAGCAGTGCAGGATTCTTGGAGAATATGCGCAATATGTAGAAAAAGTACGTAAAAATACGGAGACTATGAGTCTGGATACCGCTGTAAAAGAAGCAGTGGATGGATGTATTCAGAAAGGAATCCTGGCGGATTTTCTCAGAGTCAACCGCGCGGAGGTTATTGCGATGAGTATATTTGAGTATGACAAAGAGGAAGAGGAACAGAAACTGCAGGCAATTTATGAAAAGATTGGCGAAAAGCGAGGTGAAAAGCAAGGTGAATTAAAAAAGGCAAAAAGCATAGCCATTTCGCTTGCGCAGGAAGGAGAATCCATAGAAAGAATAGCAAGAATCCTTGGTGAAACGGAAAAAACGATTAAAGAATGGCTGGCTGAAACGCATTAAAATTGGTTCCGCAGTATCATCAATTGAATGTTACTGTGGAACCTTTTTATATTCGTCTGCTATTTTAGCCGGGTAAGTCGGATTTTATCTGCGTATCCCTGACAGTTCGTCTTCTATCCACTTATCTGTGTTGAAGTTACTGTCAAAGAACCTGACGATCACGCCGTAAGGCTCTGTATCGCTGTTGAATGCGTTGGCTTCATCAGTGTCTACGTGCATTGCCAGGTGATAATTTCTGTGGACTCTGACTACTACATCTGCGTAGATAAGTGCGCGTCCGTAGCTTTTGGTCAGGACGAAGACTTCGTCATTGTCTTTGATATGCAGGGCAAGTGCTTCATCCGGAGTCATGTGGATGTGGCGTTTGGCTACGATGACCCCTCTGGGGATTTCGATATCACCGCATGGACCGGATAAAATACAGCCGGGAGTTCCTTCGATATCACCGGACTGGCGTATTACGCTTGGAATCCCCAGTTTTCTGGTGTCTGTAAGGGACATTTCTACCTGCGTGTCGCTGCGGAAAGGACCGAGAAGTGCCATATTTTCGAAGGTACCTTTCGGTCCTTTGACAGTTACTCGTTCCCGGCACAGATATTGTCCGGGCTGGCTTAATTCTTTGATAAAATGTGGTTTGCTTCCTTCTCCGAATAATTTTTCAAAATCTTCCTGCGAGATATGCAGATGTCTGGCAGAAGTTTCTATAGGTATTTTGATGCTCATTTATTACAATACTCCCTCAATATGTTACTTGTATATGTCTGTCCGACATCCTGTTGCCTGATGGGATACAGAGCAGTTATACTTACTTTTTAGTGTATCTCTTTAATTGGAAATATGCAATGTTTATCTTGTAAGAAGGACAATTTTTATTATAAAATAGTGTTAACTTATTTTTATCGGTTTACAAGGAGAAGTGTTCTGGGCTATAATAAGATACATTAGAATAACAGTTACTGTGAACGGAGTGAACAGTAACGAATAACAATTCTAAATGTGACAAAACAGAATGAAATAGTAATGTAATATCAGACTTATAGAATAATAACCAAGAAGGATTATTGAATGAGCAAAAAGAGATTTTCCGGGCTGCGTCTGATTCTTATGGTGCCTGTGGTGGTGCTTCTGGCCGGTGGACTGATCATCGGCGGAAGAGCTTTGCAGGAACCGGGGGAAGTAAGGACTCTTAAGAGACAGGAGGTAGCGCAGGCGGATGAAGGACATCAGGAGTATTATTTCGGCCTTCTTAATGAGAATGAACAGAGAGGCTACCGCGAGATCCTGGAGGGGATCAGAAGCTTTGAGGATAAATTTTATCTGTCTCTCTCAGGAGATAATGAGATAGACAGAGTGTATCATGCAGTGCTGAAGGATCATCCGGAGCTGTTCTGGGTACATAACCGGGAGAAAGTTTATAAGACGACTTATTCGGGCAGAGATTACTGTCAGTTTTCTCCGGGATATACTTATACAGAGGCGCAGAGACAGGAGATCACGCAGGCTATGGAGAATGCGTATCAGGAGGTGTTATCGCAGATTCCGGATGGTGCTGATGATTACACGAAGGTAATGACTGTTTATACTTATGTCATAGACAATACAGAATATGTGATCTCTGATGATGACCAGAGTATAGCAGGAGCTTTCTGGAAGAAACAGGCGGTATGTGCGGGCTATGCGGGAGCAGTGCAGTATCTGCTGGAGCGTCTGGATATCCCCTGTATTTATGTGGAGGGTGATGCTGCAAACAGTACCCAGGGACATGCCTGGAATATTGTAGAGCTGAACGGACAGTATTATTATGTGGATGCCACCAATGGGGACCAGCCGGACTTTCTGGAGGGTGATGCCACGCTGCTGGCAGAGCATAAGACAACGATCTATGATTATCTGTGTCCGTTCCCACAGGAGTACGAGGAGAATTATACGGCCTCTGATGAGTTCCCTGTTCCTGCGTGTACAGCGACTGACATGAATTTCTATGTGAGAAACGGCGCCTGTTTTGATACCTATGACTGGAGCAGTGTATATGACCTGTGCAGACTGCGCATTGACAGTGATGCTGCGGTGGTACGCTTTAAGTTTGGCAGCCAGGTGGCTTATGATGAGGCATATATGGATCTGATCGACAGTAATCATATCCAGGATATCGCAAAATATTATATGGAAGTCCATGGGCTGTCACAGATTTCCTATCATTACGGCGTGATCGACAATATGAAGACCTTATACTTCATGTTCTGACGGGTTTAGTTCAGTTGAGAAGACTCCCGCTTCTATCAGTGAGTTGTATAAACTTATCTCAGTGGTAGTCTGATTTCCGACTGAAATAAATGCCCCGCGAGGATGTGCGGCGGTTCTAAGAGAAATGTGTCAGTTGATGATAAGGAACGCTATAAATATATAACTAAAAGGAGTGACTGAAAATTATGGTTAATATGACAGATATATTTGGAAATGCGCTGAGTATTGCCGGGAGTTTTATGGATTCAGATCTGGTGAACCGTTTTATGATGGTAATATTTGCAGTGATTCTTGTGTTTGGAGTGCTGAACTGTATTCTGGGATACAGGCTTCTGCGTTTCTGGATGATGCTGGGAGGTTTTCTGGTAGGCGGCGGTCTTGCGTTGGTGGTTGTACATACAATGGGAATACAGGAGAAATCAACAATGCTGATCGCGGCACTGGCGGCGGGAGTTGTGTTCGCAGTGATCGCATTTCTGATCTATAAGGCAGGTGTGTTTATCCTGGCAGCAGGTATCGGCTGGGCGGCCAGTATTTATTTCCTGCATCCTACCAGCTCTGCAGTATTTTTTGCATGTATTCTGATCGGCGTAGCTCTTGGTTCCATGGCGGTGAAATACTGCAGGGAAGTGCTGATCGTGGCTACAAGTCTGATCGGTGGTATTATGGCAGGGGTTTCCCTTGCGCAGCTTGGAAATCTGGCAGATATCCCCTATGGTCTGGGAATGAGTGTAGGGTTTGCGGTTCTGGGTATGCTGATCCAGTTTGCCATCAACAAACCGGTTTCTGATGAAGAGAATGAAGAACCGGTTGATGAAGAAAACACTGAGCAGATTTACAGGCGAAATCAGGAACTGAGACAAGACCAGAGTTTTGAGCAGTCTCAGGACAGAGACAGGGAGCAACTTTCAGGAAGAATAAACAGAAAAACGAGAAAGTAACCTCACATGAACATTGGCGGACTGCGGTGGTCGAATTAGAGCAAAATATACCGCAAATCAGGAAGAAATGTATGCCACAGGACAGAAAGGACAGGCGAGAGAAGATGGCAAAAGAAGCTAAGACAAATGCAATGAGAATGCTGGACAGACAGAAAGTTAAATATGAGGCGTTCTCCTATGAATGTGATGAATTTATTGACGGGATCCACAGTGCGGATAAGATCGGTGCTCCCTATGACCAGTCTTTTAAGACTCTGGTAATGGAAGGAAAGAGCGGCGGTTATTTCGTTTTTGTAGTTCCGATTGAAAAGGAAGTTGACCGTAAGGCGGCTGCAAAGGCTGTCGGTGAGAAGACAGTGGACATGATCCATGTGAAGGATATCACAAAGATTACCGGATATGTGAGAGGCGGCTGCAGTCCGCTGGGAATGAAGAAACCTTATCCTGTTGTGTTTGATGCATCTGCAGGAGAATTTGAGGAGATTTATGTGAGTGGCGGCCGTATCGGACTGACACTGAAGGTTCCCCTTGCTGATCTGCTTAAGGTGACAGGCGGAAAGCTGGCGGATATTACCATGAAGACAGAATAAAATAACAGGGTACGGCTTAGCCGTACCCTGTTATTTTATTCTTTAGTTATCGGAGGCGTCCTCTTCGTTGATCTCGAATACGTGACGTTTCTTAGCCATCTCATCACTTGCCAGATATTCATCGTAAGTAGTGATCTTGTCAATCATGGTTCCGTTTGGAAGGATTTCCATGATACGGTTGGCTGTTGTCTGTACGAACTGATGGTCATGTGAGGTGAAAAGGATAACACCCGGGAATTTGATCAGACCGTTGTTCAGTGCTGTGATGCTCTCCATGTCGAGGTGGTTGGTTGGCTCATCAAGGATGAGAATGTTTGCACCGGAGATCATCATCTTGGAAAGAAGACAGCGGACTTTCTCACCACCGGAAAGAACGCGTACACGTTTGATGCCGTCTTCACCGGGGAAGAGCATACGTCCGAGGAATCCACGAACATAAGTAGCATCCTTGATCTCAGAATACTGTGTCAGCCAGTCTGTAATAGTAAGGTCATTATCGAACTCTGCAGTGTTGTCCTTAGGGAAATATGCCTGGGAAGTGGTAACACCCCATTTATAATTTCCTTCATCCGGTTCCATTTCACCAACTAAGATCTTGAACAGAGTAGTGATTGCCTGTTCGTTGGCACCGACGAAAGCTACCTTGTCATCATGACCGAGTGTGAAAGAAATGTTATCCAGAACTTTTACACCGTCGATGGTCTTGGAAAGGTTCTCTACCATAAGGACCTCATTACCGATCTCGCGGTTTGGACGGAAGTCGATGTATGGGTATTTACGGCTGGACGGACGCATATCGTCAAGCTGGATCTTTTCCAGGGCACGTTTACGGGAAGTCGCCTGTTTGGACTTGGAAGCGTTGGCACTGAATCGGGAAATAAATTCCTGAAGTTCTTTGATCTTTTCTTCTTTCTTCTTGTTGGCTTCCTTCATCTGTTTGATGAGGAGCTGGCTGGACTCAAACCAGAAGTCGTAGTTTCCGGCATAGAGCTGAATCTTGCCGTAGTCGATGTCTGCTGTATGAGTACATACTTTATTTAAGAAGTAACGGTCATGGGATACAACGATGACAGTGTTGTCAAAGTTGATCAGGAATTCTTCGAGCCATTCAATAGCAGGCAGGTCAAGGTGATTGGTAGGCTCATCCAGAAGAAGAATGTCCGGATTACCAAACAGTGCCTGCGCCAGAAGAACTTTGACCTTCTGGCTTCCTGTAAGGTCAGCCATCTGGGAATAGTGGAGATCGGTTTCAATTCCAAGACCATTCAGAAGAGTAGCAGCATCAGATTCTGCTTCCCATCCGTTCATCTCTGCAAATTCACCTTCCAGTTCGCTGGCACGGATACCGTCTTCATCAGTGAAGTCCGCTTTTGCATAGATAGCATCTTTTTCTTTCATGATTTCATACAGTCTCTTGTTACCCATGATAACAGTATCCAGAACTGTATATGCATCATATTTGAAGTGATCCTGCTGCAGGAAAGAAAGACGCTGGCCAGGAGTGATAACAACGTCACCGTTGGTAGGCTCTAACTGTCCGGAAAGGATTTTAAGGAATGTGGACTTACCGGCACCGTTTGCACCGATGAGACCGTAGCAGTTGCCCTCAGTAAATTTGATATTTACATCTTCGAAGAGGGCCTTTTTACCTACGCGCAATGTAATATTGTTTGCTGAAATCATATCATACCTCTTTTTCGTGAAATTATTGTTTTGCAGTAACTGTCCGGCAGATTGTTTATGGAAAACGTATCTTTCGCAGGAAACAGTTACATTATTTCCTATTATATAAGTTACAACCGCTTATCATTGTACCGTAAATTGGGAAATTTGCAACTGTTTTTTGCTTTTTTGGGTTCTTTTATTTACAAAAAAAAGAAGCACTGTTATAATATAGAATAAATATAGCCTCTTGACGGACAGAAATATGAGGCATTGATATGACAGAAATAACGATTACTGTTTCCATTGTTTTATGCAGAACAGCGATGTGGACAGTAAAGGATAATTAATTTTAGAGAGGTTGCAAAGACTATGTTTATTACAAGAGAGTGCGATTATGCAGTTCGAGTGGTACGTGCGCTTTGGGGAGAGAGCAGACTGAGCGTATCCGATATCTGTGAGAAAGAAGCGATCACAGCTCCTTTTGCCTATAAGATCCTGAAGAAACTTCAGAAGGCAGAGATCGTGAAGGGATACAGAGGCGTACATGGTGGTTATTCTCTGAACAGGGGACTGGATGAGTTGACTTTATATGAGGTTTATTCGGCGATTGATCCGGATATGTTTATCATCGAATGTCTGGATCCGAAATATAACTGTGTCAGAGACGGACAGGATGGATTGCCATGTCTGGTACACAGAGAATTGTTATCTGTACAGGATGAACTGATAAGTCTCCTTAAGAGAAAAACAATACAGCAGATCATGGAGGAGGCGTAGCGCCTCCTTTTTTTACTGATATACTGAATAAACTGCAGAGCAGTTGTCCGGTGCAGAGCTGCGCAGCGAAGCGGATGATTCTATCTGCCTGATTTGTCCGAAATTTAGCATATCTGCATAATGTTAGTTATAAGCAACTCGAAAAATGCACATATTTGCTACTGAAATAACAGAAAATCTCTGCTTTGTACCTCAGAAGATACAAAATATGTCAAAACAAATTGGACACAGGCAGAAGATTATGTTATAATCTACAATGAAATTTGAGGTATATTTTACTTATGCCTTGAAATAAATAATTAATTTTCATCAACCTTTAAGGAGGAAAAACAAACTATGGCAAGAAAGATGAAAACCATGGATGGTAACCATGCAGCTGCTCATGCTTCATATGCATACTCAGATGTAGCCGCTATTTACCCGATCACTCCTTCATCTGTTATGGCGGAAGCAACAGATGAATGGGCAACCCAGGGAAGAAAGAACATTTTCGGACAGGAAGTTCAGGTAACTGAAATGCAGTCTGAGGCTGGTGCAGCAGGTGCTGTACACGGATCTCTGGCAGCAGGTGCTTTAACAACAACATATACAGCATCTCAGGGTCTGTTACTTATGATCCCGAACCTTTACAAAATTGCTGGTGAGCAGTTACCTGCAGTATTCAACGTATCTGCACGTGCACTTGCTTCTCACGCACTTTCAATCTTCGGTGATCACTCCGACGTTATGGCCTGTCGTCAGACCGGATGCGCAATGCTCTGCGAATCTTCTGTACAGGAAGTTATGGACTTAACACCTGTTGCTCACCTTGCAGCAATCAAAGGTAAAGTTCCGTTCATCAACTTCTTCGACGGATTCCGTACATCTCACGAGATCCAGAAGATCGAGACATGGGATTATGAAGATCTTAAGGATATGGCAGATCTGGAAGCAATCGCTGAATTCCGTAACCATGCCCTGAATCCAAATCACCCATGCCAGAGAGGTTCCGCTCAGAACCCTGATATCTTCTTCCAGGCAAGAGAAGCATGTAACCCATACTACGATGCTCTTCCGGCAGTGGTTCAGGAATACATGGACAAAGTTAACGCTAAGATCGGTACAGATTACAAATTATTCAACTACTACGGAGCTGCTGATGCAGAACACGTAATCGTTGCTATGGGTTCTGTAAACGATACAATCGAGGAGACAATCGACTACCTTGCAGCAGCAGGAAAGAAAGTCGGTGTTGTTAAAGTTCGTCTTTACAGACCATTCTGCGCACAGGCACTCATCGATGCAATTCCGGAATCTGTAAAACAGATCACAGTTCTTGACAGAACTAAAGAGCCGGGTGCACTTGGCGAGCCACTGTACCTTGACGTTGTAGCAGCATTAAAAGACAGCAAATTCGGCGGCGTAAAAGTATTCTCCGGACGTTATGGTTTAGGTTCCAAAGATACTACACCTGCACAGATCGTAGCTGTTTATGAGAACACTGCTAAAGAGAAATTCACAATCGGTATCGTTGATGATGTTACTAACCTTTCCCTTGAGACAGGTGCTCCGATCGTAACAACTCCTGAAGGAACAACAAACTGTAAATTCTGGGGTCTGGGAGCTGATGGTACAGTAGGTGCCAACAAGAACTCCATCAAGATCATCGGTGACAATACAGACATGTACGCACAGGCTTACTTTGATTATGACTCCAAGAAGTCCGGTGGTGTTACAATGTCCCACTTACGTTTCGGTAAAAAACCGATCAAATCCACATACCTGATCCACAAAGCAAACTTCGTAGCATGCCATAATCCATCCTACGTAAACAAATACAATATGGTTCAGGAACTTGTTGACGGTGGTACATTCCTCCTTAACTGTGCATGGGATATGGAAGGTCTTGAGAAACATTTACCAGGACAGGTAAAAGCTTTCATCGCTAACCACAATATCAAATTCTACACAATCGACGGTGTTAAGATCGGTATTGAAACTGGCATGGGACCAACACGTATCAACACAATCCTTCAGTCTGCATTCTTCAAACTTACAGGAATCATTCCGGAAGAGCAGGCAATCGACCTTATGAAAGCTGCTGCTAAGGCAACATACGGACGTAAGGGTGATGATGTGGTACAGAAGAACTGGGCAGCTATCGATGCCGGTGCTAAACAGGTTGTTGAGATCCAGGTTCCGGAAAGCTGGAAAGATGCTGAGGACGAAGGTCTTCATATGACTCATGCAACAGAAGGACGTCAGGATGTTATCGATTTCGTTAACAATATCCAGGCTAAAGTTAATGCTCAGGAAGGTAACTCCTTACCTGTATCTGCATTCAAGGATTATGTAGATGGTACAACACCATCCGGTTCTGCTGCATATGAGAAACGTGGTATCGCAGTTAACGTTCCTGTATGGAATCCGGAAAACTGTATCCAGTGTAACAGATGTGCTTATGTCTGCCCGCACGCAGTTATCCGTCCTGTAGCTCTGACAGCTGAAGAAGCAGCTAATGCTCCTGAAGGCATGAAGACATTAGACCTTACAGGTATGAAAGAATATAAATTCACAATGTCCGTATCCGCACTTGACTGTACAGGATGTGGTTCTTGTGTAAACGTTTGCCCAGGTAAGAAGGGTGCGAAAGCACTTGCTATGGAAAACCTTGAAGCAAGCGCAGACGAGCAGAAATACTTTGACTACACAGTTAAACTGCCGGTTAAAGAAGATGTTATCGCTAAATTTAAAGAAGCAACTGTTAAAGGCAGCCAGTTCAAACAGCCTCTGCTTGAGTTCTCTGGAGCTTGTGCAGGATGTGGTGAAACACCATACGCTAAACTGATCACTCAGCTGTTCGGTGACAGAATGTACATCGCAAATGCAACAGGATGTTCTTCTATCTGGGGTAACTCCTCACCATCTACACCATACACAGTAAACGCTAAGGGACAGGGTCCTGCATGGTCCAACTCTCTGTTCGAAGATAACGCTGAGTTTGGTTATGGTATGCTTCTTGCTCAGAGAGCTATCCGCGATGGCTTAAAAGCAAAAGTTGAAGACGTTGTTGCTAACGGAACAAACGAAGACGTTAAGGCAGCTGGTCAGGAATGGCTGGATACATTTGCTGTAGGTGCTACAAACGGCGCTGCTACAGACAAACTTGTTGCTGCTCTTGAAGCTTGCGGATGTGACAAAGCAAAAGAAATCCTTGCTCAGAAAGATTTCCTGGCTAAGAAATCCCAGTGGATCTTCGGTGGTGACGGATGGGCTTACGATATCGGATTCGGTGGTGTTGACCATGTTCTCGCTAGTGGACGTGACATCAACGTTATGGTATTCGATACAGAGGTTTATTCTAACACAGGTGGACAGTCTTCCAAGTCTACACCTACAGGTGCTATCGCTCAGTTCGCTGCAGGCGGTAAAGAGACTAAGAAGAAAGATATGGCTTCCATCGCTATGAGCTATGGCTATGTATATGTTGCTCAGATTTCCATGGGTGCTGACTTCAACCAGACTGTAAAAGCTATTGCAGAGGCTGAGGCTTATCCGGGACCATCTCTGATCATCGCTTATGCTCCATGTATCAACCATGGTATTAAGAAAGGTATGGCAAAAGCTCAGACAGAGGAAGAATTAGCAGTTAAGGTTGGATACTGGCATAACTTCAGATTCAATCCTGCAGCTGAAGGAAACAAGTTCTCTCTTGATTCCAAGGCTCCGAGCATGGAAGATTATCAGGCATTCCTTGACGGTGAGGTTCGTTATAACTCTCTGAAACGTCAGAATCCTGAGAAGGCTGCAAGACTGTTTGCTAAGAATGAGGCTGAGGCTAAGGCTAGATTTGAATATCTGCAGAAGCTGATTGCTCTTCATAGTGCTGAATAATCTTTTCGGTTTTTGAACGATTGATAAACAATAATATAAAATAAATAGATAGAGCTATTTATAGTGTCCAGACGATATATGGGCCGCGGTACTTTTTGTATCGCGGTCCTTTTTATAAGGGACGTCAGAAAATGAAATAACTTCTGGGGCTCAGTCTCGGAACCATTGAATTTCTAAGCATTTGAAAAGCCACTAAAAGCATTCAGAAATAGCTCAAACTCGCCTGCGGCTCAGACAGTGAGCGATTTCTGAATAACGCGGCTTTCCAAATACTAAGAAATTCAATGAACCCTCAAAATTCGCCCCAGAAGTTATTTCATTTCCTGACTGGATGCTGGCTGATTTAAATACTTTCGTTGTTTTTAAACAATAAAATAATGTTGACCATAAATTTGACAAGTATTGGATATTTGTCTATAATCAGTGAGAACTTTATAACTCGGTTTAGAATGATAGAATATAAAGGAGCGGTTATGAGGAGATTTGTGAGTAAGGATAGTAAGAGGGATTTCTATATATTATATACGCTGGTTTTTGGGGTTATTGCGGGGGTTATTTATTATCAGTTTGCGGGGAATGGGAAGTCTTTGGTGTGGAGTCACGATGGGATTCCGCAGCATTTGAATTCTCTGGCGTATTATGGGCGATATCTGAGGGAGGTTCTGCATACGGTTTTTGTGGAGCATAAGCTGGAATTGCCTATGTGGGATATGAATATCGGGTATGGTTCGGATATTCTTACAACTTTGCATTATTATGTGATCGGGGATCCGCTGACTTTGTTGTCTGTGTTTGTGCCGGCGGATAAGACGGAGGTTTTGTATGAGGTTCTGATTTTTCTGAGGATTTATCTGGCGGGGATTTCTTTTAGTGTTTTTTGTTTTTATCATAAGAATCCGAAGCAGGCGACGTTTATGGGGACGTTGATCTATATTTTTGCGGGATGGACGATTTATGCGGCTATGAAGCATCCGTATTTTTCCAATCCTATGATTTATCTGCCGCTGGTTCTGATGGGGATTGATAAGATTTATAAGAGGGAGAAGCCATGGCTGTTTATCTGGGCGACTGCGGTTTCGGCTATGTCGAATTTCTATTTCTTTTATATGATCTGTATTTTTATGTTTATTTATGCGGCTTTCCGGTATTTTGCGATTTTCAGTGAGAGAAGTGTGAAGGATGTTCTGGGATGGCTGGTGAAGTTTATCGGCTATTATGCGGTGGCTTTGATGATCGCGGCGGTTATTTTTCTTCCGGTGATCATGACGATTTTTGGTACGGACAGGTTTCAGGCTGAGAATTATGTGCCGCTTTTATATGATAAAATTTATTATGAGAAGTATCTGGGTGATCTGATCGGGGAGAATATGATCCAGTGGGGGGTTGCCGGGTATTCTGCTGTTGCTATGGCGGGTGTGTTTGTGCTTTTCTCCAGGAAGAAGAAGTATCTGGATCTGAAATTAGGATTTGGGCTGTTGAATCTGTTTTTGCTGGTGCCTTTTGCAGGGCATGTGCTCAATGGTTTCTCTTATGTGTCCAACAGGTGGATCTGGGCTTATGGGATGATGATCGCGTATATTTTCGTGAAGGCATATCCTGAGCTGTTTACTCTGACTGTGAGGGAAAAGAAGAAGATTTTTGTCATGACGGTGGCGTATTGTGTGCTGGCTCTGTTTGCGAAAGCTGCCAGAACGCAGAGAAATATGGCAGGTGTGCTGGTTCTGGTATTGGCTGTGTTTACGGTTACCTCTTTTGGAAATATTTTTCTTCAGGGGAAGTATATGTGTGGGCTTCTCAGTGCTTTGCTTGTGGTGAGCATTATGTTGAATGTTTCTTATCAGTATTCTTATGAGAAGGATTATCTGTCAGAGTTTGCAGCCGAAGAGGAGTCGCTGGATAAGCTGGAGTCGAATACGGATAAGGCGGTTCTTGCTGCCGGGGATTCAGGTGTCTATCGTTATGACCAGTATGGGGCATTGCCCTATGATAATACTTCTATGTATATGGGTACGAACAGTACTGCTTATTATTTCAGTCTTGCAAACAGCAGTATTAGTGATTTTTTCAGTGAGATGTATCTGAATACGCCATGGGAGCAGCATTATGAGAACCTGGACGGAAGGACGATCCTGGACAGGCTGGCTTCTGTGAAATATTTTGTGATAAGTGGTGATAATTTCCGCTATCTTTCCTATGGATATAATAAAGAGAAGGGCTCTGCAGGAAAGGGAAAAAGTGAGTGCAGGGCTTATGAGAATGAGAATGCACTGCCTCTGGGTTATACTTATGACAGTTATATTCCTGAATCGGAATATGAGAAAATGGATGTGGTAAAAAAGCAGCAGGCTTTGATGGACGGTGTGGTGCTTGAGGAGAGTACACTGCCTGAGGCATCTGTTGATGCTGATAATGAGAATATCCAGTATCGTATGGAGACAGGGGATGGTTGTGCTCTGTCTAAGGGAGCAATCAGGGTGACGAAGGAAGGGGCGCAGCTGAAGCTTGTGTTCCATGGTCTTACGGACAGTGAGAATTACCTGATCGCAGATAATCTGGATTATGACAGTCTTTCACCGAGAGAACTGATTGGTAACAGTCAGTGGAAGAAGATGTCTGAGTATGACCAAAATAAGGTTCTTGATGAGGACAGCCGGTGGCGATACTGGAAGGAATCAAAGGAAGCGGCTATGACAGTCAGCTCCAATGATGTGACCAAGACCATAAAGATTTTTACGGATAAGTATAATGCCTACAGTGGACGGCATGATTTTCTCTGCAATATGGGATATTCCAGATCAGGGGTTCGTACTATGACGATCACCTTTGCCAATACAGGTGTTTATACCTATGATAAATTAAGAGTTGTGAGCCAGCCGGTGCAGGGGATTGAGGAAAAAACTGTGAAGCTGGGTGAAGAAGCTCTCGAGAATGTAAAAATGGGAACGAATGAGATTACAGGGGATATCAGTGTTTCCGAAAGGAAAGCTCTTGTGTTGTCTGTTCCGTACAGTAAGGGATTTACGGCTTATGTGGACGGGAAAGAAACGAAGCTTCAGAAGGCGAATACCATGTTTATGGCTCTGGAACTGGAACCTGGTTCACATGAGATACGCCTTACATATTGCACACCTTATCTGAAAGCGGGAATGCTTCTTTCTGTTCTGGGGCTGGTTATATATGTAATGCTGGTGTTTAAGAAGAAAAAGTAATCCAAATTCCATTGCTTCAGGAAAGTCTGGAATGAATTTGAGTCTCGTTACTGAGAACGAAGAGAACAGTAATATACGTGCTACTATCCTGTGAAGTGTTTGACACACTGGAGTATGCAGATTGTTGGAATGGACATTTCTGTAAATTTGTGTATAATAAAGTAGAAATAAGAATTGCAGGAGCTGTAAAGTGCTTAGGAGCAAAATACCTTTTGCCCCTGACATTATAGAAAATATTTATAGGAATAACAGACAGTGAATGAGAAATTGGTCTGTTGTAAATGAATGAAACAAAATGAGGAATGACATCATGAGTAAATTATCAGTGGTACTTCCGGCATATAATGAGGAGCTGATGGTTGGGAAAACCTGTCGGGTGCTGGCGGAAGTTCTTACAGAAGCGAAGATTCCCTATGAGCTGGTGGTTGTAAACGATGGTTCCGTCGACCGGACATGGGAAGAAATTCAGAAGGCAGGAGAGAGGGATGCGAATGTGACAGGCGTTCTTTTTTCCAGAAATTTCGGAAAGGAAGCAGCGATTTTTGCAGGACTGGCGCAGGCCTGTGGAGATGTGGTGGCTGTCATGGACTGTGACCTGCAGCATCCGCCGCAGACGCTTATTGAGATGTACAGGCTGTGGCAGGAAGGCTATGAAGTGATCGAGGGTGTGAAGGCAGACAGAGGAAAAGAGGGCTTTTTACATAAAGAATGTGCAGGATTTTTCTATGATATCATGTCTAAGGCAACTAAGGTAAATATGAAGGATGCCTCGGATTTTAAGATGATGGACAGGAAGGCTGTGGACAGTATTCTGTCTATGCCTGAGAGGAACATGTTCTTTCGGGCTACTTCTTCCTGGGTGGGATATAAGACTACCAGTGTGGAATTTGAGGTGCAGGAGAGAGAGGCCGGCGTTTCCAAGTGGTCTCCGTGGTCTTTGGTGAAATATGCGTTCACAAATATAGTGGCATTTACTACTTTTCCGCTGCAGTTTGTTACGATCACAGGAGCGATATGTTTTATCTGTTCGCTGGTACTTATGGTCTATTCGCTTGTGCAGTATTTTACAGGTTCTGCAGTGGAAGGTTATACCACCCTGCTGATGGTGCTGCTTCTGGTGGGAAGTGCCATGATGATCAGTCTTGGGATCATTGGATATTATATTTCCAAGATTTATGAAGAAGTAAAGCGCAGACCGAGATATATTATTTCAAAAGTAATTAAGAATGGAAATATACAGGACTGAGAGGATATATTTTATGAAGCAATGGATCAGAAAAATGTATGAAAGTTCCGTTATCCGCTATATTTTCTTTGGCGGATGTACCACTATGGTAAATCTGGTCAGCTTTTTCATTCTCAGAAAGCTGAAGGTGGAGCTGAATATCGCCAATATTATTTCGATCATCCTGGCGATCCTGTTTGCCTATGTGGTAAATTCGAAGTATGTTTTTCAGGATAAATGCGAGACATTGAAGGATCATGTTCAGCCATTCTGCAAATTTGTCAGTGCCAGACTGGTCACTATGGTGATCGAGGTTGGCGGTGTATGGCTGCTTGTGTCAGTGATGGGGCTTAATGATATGATCGGGAAATTCCTGACACAGTTTATTGTGTTGATACTGAATTATGTATTCAGTAAATTTTTTGTGTTTACAACAGGGAAATCAAAATAATAAAGGAAAAGAGAGGGAAAACTCATGACTCTGGAAGAAGCTATTGCAAAGATTAAGCCATTAGATCACAATGCCATGGAGATTGCACAGAAAAGATGGGACAGTATTGCGAAACCACTGCATTCTCTTGGAAAACTGGAGACTCTTTTGATCCAGATCGCGGGAATTACAGGAAACGCAGAGGTGGATCTTTCCAGGAGAGGTCTGATCGTCATGTGCGCGGATAATGGCGTGGTAGAAGAGGGTGTGACACAGACCGGACAGGAAGTTACTGCCATCGTTGCCGAGAATTTTCTGAAATATGACACATCTGTCGGTGTGATGTGTAAGCAGAACCATGCGGAGATTTTTCCGGTGGATATGGGGATGGTGACGGACACAAAAGTCCGCACAGACCATAAAATTGCCTATGGTACACAGAATATGACCAAGGGTCCTGCCATGACAAGAGAACAGGCTGTAAAGGGGCTTGAAGCAGGCATTGACATGGTAAGGGAACTGAATGATAAGGGCTACCGGATTCTGGCAACAGGGGAAATGGGAATCGGAAATACAACCACCAGCAGTGCAGTTGCTTCTGTGTTGCTGAAACAGCCGGTGGAAGAGATGACAGGGCGCGGTGCAGGTCTGACCAGCGAGGGACTTGTGCGCAAGATCAATGCGATCAAAAAAGCCATTACATTAAATAAACCGGATCCTGAGGATGCCATTGATGTTCTGGCAAAGGTAGGCGGTCTTGATATCGCTGGAATGGCAGGTGTCTTTCTGGGAGGTGCGGTTTATGGTATTCCTGTAGTCATGGACGGATTTATTTCCTGTGTTTCTGCGCTGATCGCCATGCGTATCTGCCCGGCTGCGAGGGATTATATTCTTGCATCCCATGTATCAAAAGAGCCTGCTGCCCATCTGATCCTTGAGAATATGGAGAAAGAGGCAATCATTCATGCGGATATGTGTCTGGGCGAGGGAACCGGAGCAGTAGCTTTATTCCCGATCCTTGATCTGGCAGCAGCGGTTTATCATTCTATGAGTACTTTTGACGATATCCATGTGGAACAGTATGAGGAGCTGAAATAATGCTGACGCTTGTGACAGGGGGAAGCGGGAGCGGAAAATCCGCTTTTGCGGAAGACAGGGTGCTTTCTTTCGGGGATGCACAGAGGATTTATATAGCGACCATGCACCCTTTTGATGAAGAGAGCCATAAAAGGATCGAGAGACACCAAAAGATGCGTGCAGGAAAAGGTTTCGAGACAGTTGAGTGCTATACAGGGCTCAAAAATGTGAAACTGCCTGCCGGATGTGTGGTGCTTCTGGAATGTATGTCGAATCTGGTGGCAAATGAAATGTTTGAAGAACAGGGAGCCCATGACCGGACAGTTTCGGAAGTTACAAAAGGGATTGAGAATCTGCTGGGACAGGCTGCTCATGTGGTAATCGTTACAAATGAGATTTTTTCAGATGCGGTTGTGTTTGATGGAGATATGGATTCTTATCTGGAATATCTGGGAAAAATCAATCAGGCTGCTGCGCAGAGAGCTGATGAAGTGGTGGAAGTTGTATATGGGATACCAGTCTTTCACAAATCCACAGATACCTGCAGCAATCTTTGCAAATAATACATTTGACAGGATTGACATACTATGAAAAAGAGGAATTGATCAATGAAATCTTTATGGAATAATTTTAAGGTGGCATTTGCCATGTTTTCTAAGATTCCCATGCCACGCGCTGACTGGACAAAGGAAAACATGAAGTATATGTTCTGTTTTTTTCCGTTTATCGGAACTGTGATCGGCGGGCTGACTATGCTGGTGGCGTATCTGGGACTTCGGTTTGGGTATCAGCCGGGATTCGTGACAGCAGTGCTGGTGCTGGTACCTGTATTTGTGACAGGCGGGATTCATGTGGATGGTCTTTTGGATACTTCGGATGCCCTGAGTTCCTGGCAGGAGAGAAGCAGAAGGCTGGAGATTCTTAAGGATTCCCATGCAGGTGCTTTTGCCGTTATTACTGCGGCGGTATATTTCATTGCCTGGTACGGCGCGTACAGTCAGTTGTTTAACAGTGCAGAGAATATGAGGGCGATCGGAATTCTGAGCCTTGGATTTATGGTTTCCAGATGTCTGTCAGGAATCGGAGTTATTACCTTTCCGAAAGCAAAGGCAGACGGTACAGTTGCTGAGTTTTCCAGAAATTCTTCAGATGTGCTCTCGAGAAATGTGCTGATCGTCTATCTGGTGCTTCTGGCTGCGGGAATGATCTTGATCCGGCCTGTATGGGGAAGTCTGGCTTTTGTGGGAGCTTTGCTGATTTTCTGGTATTATCATCATATTGCGATGAAGTACTTTGGCGGGACAACCGGGGATATTTCGGGATTTTTTCTTTGTATCTGTGAAGTTGGGATGGCATTGATCCTGGCAGTGGTTTCTAATTTTTGAGGAGAAGAGTATGGAAATGATAATCGGCGGCGCATATCAGGGAAAGACTGAATATGCCAGGAAACAGTATCCACAGTTAAGGTGGAGTGACGGCGGTTCTGTCACAGAGGAGGAACTGATGAATGCTCAGGGTGTGACTGGTTTTCAGCAGTATATCCGCAGTGAACTGGAGAATGGAAAGGATGTGTCAGATCTTGCGGAAAAAATCATCTGTAAGAATCCGGATATTGTCCTTGTCTCTCAGGAAGTAGGGTACGGGGTTGTACCTGTGGATGCTTTTGACAGAAAATACAGAGAGGCTGTAGGGCGTGTATGTACGAAGCTGGCAGCATACAGCCATAAGGTGACGCGCGTGATCTGCGGGATTGGAACGGTGATCAAAGATGATTAAATTATGGCTGATCAGACATGGAAAAACAGAGGGGAATAAACTTTCCAGATATATCGGCACAACGGATGAGCCGTTATGTCAGGAGGGAACAGAGTTTCTGCATAAGATGGATTATCCGAAGGTTCAGGCGGTTTATGTAAGTCCTCTGAAACGATGCGTGCAGACAGCAGAGATTCTTTTTCCGGGAGAGCCGGTACATATTATTGAAGAACTGGCAGAATGCGATTTCGGAGAGTTTGAAAATAAGAACTATAAAGAGCTGGAAGGTAATCCGCACTATCAGGAATGGATTGACAGCAACGGTACTCTGCCTTTTCCGGGAGGAGAAAGCAGGGAAGGGTTTAAAAGCAGAAACCTGAGAGGATTTGACAGGGTTGTGTCCGGATGTATCCGCAGCCATGTGGCAGAGGCGGCACTTGTCATCCATGGCGGTACGATCATGAATATCATGGAAGAGTATGCAGATATACAGAAACCATTTTATGAGTGGCATGTGAGAAATGGCGGCGGCTATGAGGTGGAGCTGGATGAGAATCTCTGGAAGAATGGACGAAAACAGCTCAGGGTTAATTCTGCGATTATGGAAGGATAACGTTACTGTTCACTCCGTTCACAGTAACGTTGCCAAAATTCATTCCAGATTGCCTGTGGCAATGGAATTTTGGCTTGTATGTCTCGGGATTTTGGCATATTCATGCCAAAAC
>OGZS01000363.1_pt1 | contig 29459 bp, 33 predicted proteins | sample 1576901 | NCBI WGS metagenome assembly OGZS01 (sample SAMEA3541563, study PRJEB24748) | human gut metagenome | biome: human gut; feature: human-associated habitat; material: faeces | place: China | collected 2012 | reverse complement strand
GCGGATGGCCTATGAGACGCGTGGCCAACCCCGGGATGTCGTGTTCCATAGCGACCAGGGAAGCCAGTATACAGGCCTTAAATATCAACAACTTCTCTGGCGTTGCAGAATAAATCAAAGCGTCAGTCGGCGGGGAAACTGCTGGGATAACAGCCCCATGGAACGCTTCTTCCGCAGTCTGAAAACAGAATGGGTGCCAACGAATGGTTACGCAGGCAAGGACGAGGCCCGGCAGCAAATTAATGATTACATATTGAACTACTACAACAGCGTCAGACCTCACCATTATAACGGTGGGCTGACGCCGGAAGAGTCAGAGAACAGATACCATTTTTACTGTAAAACCGTGGCCAATATTACTTGACCACTACATGAGACCCTGAACATACATGCAGAACACCTGACCATCTTCCATCGTGACCCTTACAGGAATAAGAGACTTGCGCCAGAACATCAGCGCTTTCTCCACGTTGGTGTAATCGCGCGGCCAGACTTCTGCAGGAATCCCGTAGGTGATGTCAGTAATATTCGTCATATCGTCACAGTGTCGTTGGTAAGATATCGATGTCACCAGCATTACTGGTGAACACCCGGAAGACTTTCGTCTCGCCAGCTTTGGTAATCGTCTCGCGTTCCTGACGAGCAGGATTCAGTGCGCACAGCCCAGCGTCTTCGAGTGAGGCGCCAACAATCCATTCTCCGGCATCCAGATGAAAAGTGACTTTTTCACCTGTTTCCAGTTTTGCAACGGTTTCGCCATTGATGAAGATCGATGCGTCGCAACCGGCGCCCACCATGCTTTTATCTCTCATAACCACCAGCGTCGATGCCGCCGGAGATTGGTATTTGAATATTCTGGTCTGCGGTGCTGGCTTTGCCTCAGAGACAGGAATAGGACGAGATTGACATGCAGTGATAAGTAACGCGGAGGCAGCAACCAGAGGAAGTAATACGTGTTTCATTGTGCCGAACAAAATCCTTATCTTTACGAAAATCATGGCGCCTCAAGGCGCCATAATGCTCAATCGAGGCGTTTTAGAATATCGGCCAGATCTTCTTTGGTCATACCCGAGTTTTCGTAAATCTTCATGACCTTTTCACGAGCCTTTGCAGTAGTCTCTAATGACGTAGCTATCTTATCAAAATCACCCATCGTCATATTGGACAGTACCAGATTGATGATGTCTGCCTTTGACAGTTTTATGCTGCGTTCACGCAGTCGATTCTGAAAGGTCTCTAGTTTATCGTTTGCTTTTTCGGTTAACTTAACCTGGCAGTTAATAGCGCGTTTCTCGCTCATGCTTACTCTCTATCCAAAACAGTGAAATCGAATGTGCTGCCAACCGGCAAGACCCCCTCGGCAAACCCAGGCGTCGTGTCGATAATGTGTTTCCGCTCATATGAATGCGACATGAGGTATTTGTTGCTCACGTCGATGAAGTCGGTAATAAAGCACACGTTAGCCTGATTTTTCTTGGCTCGTAAGCCACGACCGACACGCTGTCTCATTTCAACTTCTGCTTTCCCGCCACCACCCAGAATCACCGCGCCTACGCTTGGAACGTCGACACCAACATCCAGAATGGTTGAACCAATGAGAACATCTATCTTGCCTGCCGCCAGACTATTAAGTTTTGCTTGTCGGGTAGTCTGGTTTGATTCTCCGTAGATGAAATCGACCTTGAGGCCACTCTCTTTCATCATTTCCATCAAGATCTGACCATGACGCTTCAGACGAACCAATGTCATACAGTTCAGACCGTGACTCTTGTACATTAGCGCTTCACGCACAATAGCTTCGTTGCGGCCCAGATTATAGACGATGCCTAACTGATAGGCTTTCTGGTAAGCCGTGCTCATTCCAACCCGAAAATTCAGGTGTTTTGAAGCAAGTTCGGCTCTAATCCGCGCCTCATCTGGAGTGTACGCGATTTTATGATATAAAAAGTATGGTTTCGCTAAAATACCTCTGTCGATCAAATATTTCTCCGTTACTTTTATCTCGATGCGACCCGCAACGGCCATGAGACGCATATTTGCTTCAGTCGAGTCCTTCATGAACGGCGTAGCTGTCAGCGCCAGACGGTAGTCGGCATTGATGCACAACCGGGCGATGTCGTAGAAGTTAGAACCAGATGATTCGTGTGCCTCTTCCAGAATCAGCAGAGAAACGCTGGACAGGAAGCGTTTAACCAGTTCCCGGCGCTTCAGGTGGTACTGTTTTTTCTCCGGTGATGCGTCGCGCGGTGGCTCTTCGAGAAAACTGGCCAGGGTCTGCACCGTGGCAACGTTGATATGGCGCGAGACCTGGAACTCACCCGATCCAATCACCCCAACTCTCTGACCTTTCAGCCACGGCTCGCCATTCTCCGCGCGGTAGTCGATGGATTTCTGGAAGTTCTCTGCCATCTGGAACATCAGAACCGATCGCGTGGTTAAAAACAGCGTCATACGACCAATGCGAGCAGCAGCCTTACACGCTACGTTCGATTTACCGCCACCCGTCGCAATCTGGGCAATCATCATCCCTTCGCGCACCAGTGTTTCCACTGTCTGATCCTGATACGCATAGTCCGGGTTATACGGGAATGGGTTAACTACCGGGTTCGGCTTGCCCAGCGCGGGAGCTTTTTCCTTGCGCACATGCACGCATTTGATGCCAGCTTTCAGAAGGTTGGCTGCAACTGGCTTCGCAAACCCAGCCGGGAACGCGTTTTTGCTCCAGTTGAACATCGTGCTGGTTCCTTTCCAGTCCCCAGCCTCCACTTCATAGCTCAACATCTCCTGAACGAGCCGCTTCACGTTGTCATCAGCGCTAGAAATCAGCGCATTGACTGCATTCGATACAATCCGAACTGTCATAAACCTCTTTCCTTCGTGCCTTTTGTATGGTAATTGGCTATTATGGTAAGTAAGTACTTATACAATGGATTGTATCAGAATTATGGGTGTGAAAATTACGATTCTGCAGGTGGAAGTCGCGAACCTGCGTCCGAATCCCTGGAATACCAACTCCGTTGGGGCGCAAAACTTCGAAAAACTGAAAGGCTCTATCGAAAAATTGGGCTTTTTTAAGCCAATTCTGGCGCGGGAGTTGGACGGGGGCATTTTTGAGATCCTCGGTGGTGAACACCGCTGGCGTGCCGCGATGGAGCAGGGCATTTCAACGGTTCCCGTCATCTCCGTGGGCAAAATTAACGATCTGGTGGCTAAACAGATTTCCCTCGTCGACAACGAGCGCTACGGCGAAGACGATCAGGTCGCTTTGCAGCGCTTAATCGAAGAAATCCAGTCTGAAATCGACTACCGGTTGTCCGATATCGCCCCGTATGACGACGAAATGGCGGCAACACTCGCCAAAGCGTCCGTTATCGATCTTGAAGCGCTGGAAGCGCTCTCCCGTGGCGATGACGAGCCGGTCGATGAGGACAAACGCGAGAAAACCGAGCGAGTCGGCGCTGAACACCAGACGATGCGCTTCAAGGTGACGTTTGATGCGTCAAGCGCCGACAATGCACTAAGTGGGAGAGTTGACACCTTAAAAGCATCAGTAGATGGAAATACAGCAACAATTCAACAACAGGCCACAGCTATTGCTGATACGAACAAGAAGGTATCAACAGCCTGGACGCTGAAAATGGAAACCTCCACCAGCGGAGGCCAAAAATATGTTGCCGGCATAGCGTTGGGCATCGACACAACAGGTCTATCGCAGTTTTTGGTGCAGGCAGATCGCTTTGGTTTGGTGAACTCCGTTAATGGGAAAATTACAACGCCATTCGTTATTGATGCCGGTGTGGCTTATATGAACGGAGCTTATATCAAGAACGGCACCATTGATAACGCCAAAATAGGCAACTTCATTCAGTCCAACGATTACTCAAGCGGGATGACGGGGTGGCATATTAATAAAAACGGGAACTCAGAGTTTAACAATGTAACTGTTAGAGGCACCGTTTACGCAACGAATGGCAAATTCACAGGAGAAATACAGGCTACCAGCGGAACATTCAGAGGCACGGTACAAGCAGATCACTTCGTAGGCGATGTCGCTAACATGTATGTGGGCAATGACTTCTCAGTTCGTTACAACGGCACATATACAATGACATATACAGACTCTTCTTCGTCTGCATTGCCCAAAAATATTTATGTGGCAATAAATGTATATACGGGGGGCGTCGGCCCTGTTGCAGCCCAATTTACCTGCAATGGAGTGACGAAGACCGCAACCACTGGTAAGGGGGCAACATACAGAGACCCTGATCTTAATTCGACAAGTTCTACAGGCGTCGGTGGCACTCTTTACGCTGCTTTTAACAATGTTACCTCAAGAACTGTTGCTGTTACGGTAAAAGTGACCAGTTCATCACAGACACATATTTATTCGCCCGTGATGCTAATCAGCCGTGGAAGTGGCGCATTTTCCATGTCGGGCATCAGTTAATTGATAGGAATAATGAGCAGCAATGTATATAGCGTGTTTTCTTAGTGCAAAAGGATTTTGTATCATGGATAATAAGTAAGTATATACCTATTTGTGTGGGCGGGGGGACGCCCACACTTCAAGGAGTGAAAAAGAACATGTGGTACAGGGAAGGTACTGTTACATTTACAAAAGGAAGCGACACAATATCAGGCATCGGAACACGTTGGAATTTGACCGAAAACGGCGTGTTACCGGGCATGATTGTCATTGGTCCTGACAATAAGTTGTATGAGGTCAAGCGCGTAACCAGTGATACGGTCATTGTCCTCTCAGAACCTTATACCGGCGAAACTCAATCTAAAGTTCCGTGCCGAATCATTACGACCTATGAAGGCGACTTAACTCAGTTTAGTGCGCGCTTTACTGCACTAATGTCGCGTATGTCGGCTGATTCCAAGTCCATGCGCAGTTGGTTGACCGCTCTGGATGATGTGACAATCGAGCGTGAAGACGGTACAGAAGTGACCGTTAAGCCGCTAATGCAGATCGTCAACGAGCATAACGAAAACGTTGAGTGGTATAAAAATAACACCGATGCGATTGAGGCCGCTGGAGACAAAGCTCGGGAGGCGGCGGCCAGTGCTGTCGCTGCGGCAGAAAGTGCCAACACTGCTGTAGAAAAAGCCTCTCAGGCATCTCAAAGTGCATCCGCTGCGGTATCTTCACAAAGTGCGGCGAGTGAGAGTGCAGCTGCTGCGGAAAAATCTGAAACAAACGCAGAAGCGGCAAAAGAAGCGGCAGCAGAATCAGCATCTGTGGCGTCGACTAAAGCATCGGAGGCAGCCACATCAGCGTCCAGTGCCTCTGCATCTAAGGATGCGGCTAAATTATCAGAGACTAACGCTTCATCGAGTGCAAACGCGGCAGCATCATCAGCTACAGAAGCTGCAAATTCATGTAAGGCAGCAAAAGCATCAGAGACAAACGCAAAAGCGTCTGAATCTGCTGCCGAACAGAGTGCATTGTCTGCAAACAGTTCGAAATCTGCGGCAGAAACGTCAGCGAGCGCGGCCTCAGTAAGCGCGGATAGTGCTTCATCAAGTGCAACGTCGGCAGAAAAGTCTGCGGAAAGCGCTTCGTTATCCGCGGCAAATGCCACCGCTAAAGCGACAGAGGCGACGAAACAGGCAACAGCTGCGGAAAAGTCAGCAGAGGCGGCAAAATCTTCTGAAACCAATGCAAAGACTTCAGAAGACAATGCCGCTGCTTCTAAGGAGACAGCAGCCGAATCTGCAAGCTCTGCCTCTGTTTCAGCTTCCTCGGCGTCATCTTCAAAAGATGAGGCCGCTCGCCAGGCGTCAGCGGCAGCAGAGAGTGCGACAACGGCATCAACGAAGGCGACGGAAGCGGCAGACAGTGCGACGGCGGCTGCGCAGAGCAAAAATGCGGCAGAATCCGCGGCAACACGCTCTGAGACAGCGGCAAAACGAGCTGAGGATATTGCATCCGCCGTGGCGCTTGAGGATGCAAGCACGACGAATAAGGGAATAGTACAACTTAGTAGCTCAACTAATAGCGAATCGGAGTCATTTGCAGCCACCCCAAAAGCAGTAAAGACAGCATATGATCTTGCTAATGGCAAATACACTGCACAGGACGCCACCACGTCGCAAAAGGGGCTTGTTCAGCTTAACAGTGATACCAACAATAGCAGTGAAAGTTATGCGGCCACATCAAAGGCCGTGAAGGCCGCATACGACAATGCTGAAACACGCCTTCGGAAAGACCAGAATGGCGCGGATATACCTAGCAAAGACACCTTCGCAAAAAATATTGGCGCAGCGAAAGCTGCTGGCGGCAGTATCAGTATTGGGGGAGACAGCAACAACTGGACGACGGCGCAATTTATTGAGTGGTTGGAGTCTCAGGGGGCATTCAATTATCCATACTGGATGTGCAAAGGCTCTTGGTCTTACGCTGCCAATAAAATCATCACGGATACCGGTTGTGGGAATATACAACTCGCTGGCGCTGTAGTTGAAGTTATGGGGGTTCGGGATGCTATGACGATTCGCGTCACTACCCCCACGACGGCAACGAATGGCGGAACCGTCAAGGCTCAGTTTACCTACATCAACCACGGTGACTCTTATGCGCCAGGCTGGAGGCGCGACTTTAATCGAGCTGGCGATTCAATGTCAGGCCAATTGACTTTGGCGAATATGTCGCAGCCATTAAGATCACCTGGTGGTGGTATATTTGCCAATGATGGCAACGTGTATATCAATAAACCGGGTTTCGCTGGATGGATTGATGCACTCTTTTTGAAATTAACCGGAGGAACTTTAACCGGGTCACTTGGATTTCAAAATTCAAACGGGAAAGTATTCAGGGTGCAGACTACTGAAACTCCGTCACTGAATACTTATATGCAGGTATGGGGAAATTCTTCAAGGCCAACGGTAATTGAATTCAAAGACGATCAAGGCTATCACTTTTACAGTCAGAGAAACACTGACAATACTATTACAATGAGTATAAATGGAGAGGTGGTTTCCGAAACAGCAAATGCTTTCCGTGCAGTATATGGGAATTATGGCTTCTTCATTCGAAATGATGGGGCGAATACTTACTTTCTGTTGACAAATTCAGGTGATCAACATGGAAGTTGGGGACCTTTACGTCCACTATATATTAGCAATACAACAGGACGAGTGACACTTGGAAATGGCGTTGATATTAGTAATGGGGCAGTAATTAACGGTAGCGTCGGATTAGGGGTGTCGAATGCGCTTGGCGGAAACTCTATCGTATTAGGCGATAATGATACTGGCTTAAAACAGAATGGTGATGGCATTCTTGATGTTTATGCAAATAATGCCCATGTTTTTCGGTTCACTAATGGCACGTTGCAAAGCCTTAAGCCGTTGAGTGTAACGGGGGATATCACGTCAAGTGCATGGGTTTATGCCAACAGCTACTCTATCAACAGCGGTTCTGGCGCATGGATCGATATGCGGAGCCAGAACGTCATCTTCGGGAAGAATGCTGTAAGCACAAGCTCTGCACAAGCGTTGTTGAGACAAGACCACGCGGATCGCAAATTCTTTGTGGGTGGCTTGGGAAACAGTCAGTTTGGTTTTTACATGATCAACAACTCACGTACCGCGAATGGCACGGATGCGAACGCATATCTTCAAAATGATGGTACTTGGGTTTGTGGAGGTAATGGTAACTTTAACGATGTTTATATCCGCTCTGATGCCAGACTTAAAAGTAACTTCGCACCGATTAAAAATGCTCTGAGTAAGGTGAAAGTACTGAGCGGATTAATTTACGATAAAAAGGAAAATTTTCAATCTAGTACGGTTCGTCGTGAGGCGGGTGTTGTTGCTCAGGAACTCCAAAAGGTTTTACCGGAAGCTGTTTCAGCTTACAAAGATGCAAATGGCGAAGATGTTCTGACTATTTCAAATTCTGCACAAATAGCACTTCTTATTGAGGCTGTTAAAGAGCTGGCAGCAATCATTGAACAAAAAATATGATAATGTTGGAGAGGCTAAGACCTCTCCCATAATAAACTGTCATAATATTTGAGAGGGTTATTGTGTCAATTTCAAATGTTCCAGGATGGATAGGATCATCAGCGGTTTCCGAAACAGGGCAACGTTGGATGAGTGCTGCCCGTACCACAGTCCAATTGTCGGCAGCAGGAAATATGTCACAGATGGCCGGTAGGTCAAAAGAGATTTACTACTCAATAGGGGCTAATCACAATTATAACAAAGACACATTAATATCATATTTACGCTCTGTTGGCTCTACACCTGTAGTAGTTACTATTACAGGGGATTTAGTTTCTACAAGTAGTACAGTCCCTTGCCTAGACTTTCCTGGTGACTTATCAAACTCATATATTAACCTCGTAATTAATGGTGGAGTTACCATATATGGGAGAGGAGGAAATGGCGGGTCAAACTCAGCGGGTTCTGCTGGTGGGGCCGCGATTAAGAATGCAATAGGAACTAGACTACGTATTACCAATAATGGTGCTATTGCCGGTGGTGGCGGTGGTGGCGGTGGTGGCGGTGGTGGCTATTGGGATGCCGGCTTTGTCGGAGCCTATCTGGTAGGTGGTGGCGGTGGCAGGCCATTTGGTGCTGCAGGTAGGTATTCAGGCAATGGTGGTGCTGCTGCTGGGGCCGCTTCGCTTACTGCTCCAGGTACTGGGTCTGGGGTTAACGCTAATCATGGCGGTACTGGTGGCAATGTTGGAGCGGCAGGTGGAGCGTGTTATGGCAACTCTGGAAATCGATATGGCGGTGGGGCTGCTGGGGCTGCTGTCATGGGTAATGCCCCTCAATGGATCGCCGTCGGAGCAATATACGGTTCTCGTGTGTAAGTACTTACCTACAAAAAAGGTAATATTTGTGGTATAAATTCGCCATCCCGATTTGACTTTTCATGGAGGAAAACATGTCGAACGAGATGGCGGGAGTCACAACTGAACAGGTTGAGCGCATCGCCTCAATCGTTGCTCGGGAAGTCGTAGGCAAATTAGGTAAAGAAATACGCGAGGAAATTGGTCAGGAGGTCAATGACCAGCTCAAAACCTACTTTGGCGATATGACGCCCGCACAACACAGCATTCAGCACTCCAATCTGGACAAACTTCTTAACCGGCTCGACACCATCTCCAGTGGGTTCTTTGGCGGCATTGTTTCGAAAATAACGTCGTTCATTATTACCGTACTGCTTTTAGGATTGGCCGCGTATGGCGTAAAAAATGGATTGCAATAACAGGAGATCAAGGATGAAAACTCCGAGAGGCATTCGTAATAACAACCCCGGTAATCTTGATAAAGGAGCGCCGTGGCAGGGGCTAATTGACAACCCTGCCGAACCGCGTTTCTGCACGTTCAAAGACCCCGTGTGGGGGATTCGGGCTTTGGCAGTGACACTCATTACTTACCACGACAAGCGCCGCGCAAAAGATGGCTCCAGCATTGATACGATCCGCGAAGTCATCGAACGCTGGGCGCCTCCACATGAGAACAACACTTTGGCTTATGTGAACGAGGTATCCAAAGCCGTTGGAGTAGCACCAGATATGATTATCGATCTGCATGACTACGAGACCTTAAGACCGCTGGTAGAGGCGATCATTAGACATGAAAATGGCCGAGGTCCGCTGAAAACCCCCAATAGCTGGTATACACCAGAACTTATCGAAGAAGGGCTGCGACGTGCCGGCATTGTCAAACCGGTAAAGGCTGTAAAAGCCGTTCCTGTAACAAAAGAAACCACAGGTGCTACAGTCACTGCAGGTATTGGCCTTGCACAAATTGCTGACGTTATGCCTCAAGTTTCTGCCGCAATGGATAAAGCGCAAGGCAATATCTCCAGTGGAGATACGGTACGCATCATCTTTGGCGTAGCTACCATTCTTGTGGCAGCATTCATTGCCTGGTCCCAGGTTCGCAAGCACCAGAAAGGATTAGTGTAAGTATGTTCGACGGCCTGTTGTTCAAAATGAAATCCGCTTTGTTCACTCTGGCCGCCGTCATTCTAGTCCTTGTCGGCGCATACTCCTATGGCGGGTATATGGCCAGACGCAGTATGGAAGAGAAAGAACGGCGGGAAGATAACAAGCGTCTTCAAAGCACAGTGGAAGTGGTGAATGAGACGAACAGTGAAATACGTCAGAAAGATGCTTCTGCCATTCATCGTGAGCTGCATGATAAGTGGGTGCGTAATTAAGCCACAGACCACCAGCGTGTTGTTCTGCGATGGCGCTGAACCTATTTATATCAGCAATGACGATGTAATGACCGAAGAAACCGAACGCCAAATCCTTTTTCACAATACGATGGGAGAGAGAGTTTGCGGTTGGTGATGTCGAAGTTCCCCTCAAATGAGGGGGACACATTATTCTTCGAACAATTTTTCGATAGATTTTGTTGGATAGAACAAAGAACGATCGTTGTTACCAACCAGCTGGATAAAGCCCAAACTTTTATAAAACGCCCTGGCTTTATCGTTCAACGCCTCAACGAAAAGCCCATGAATGCCTACCGCAAGAGATGCATTGTACACAACACGCATTGCGTGAGTTACAAGCATTGAGCCAAGCCCCTGACCTTGAAGAGATTTGTCCAAAGCCAGTCTGCCTAAAGTGATACTTGGGACATGCCGATAAGGCACTTTCTTTTGCTGACTCTTTGAAGGTAAGTTTTCTTTCTCAAAGCAGCTGCCTGACAAAGTGTAATAACCTAATACCTTTGGTATTTCTTCTTTAGTGCAAAGCACATAAGCGCGAAGAATTTTTCCTTCATGCTGTCTTTTTAAGTGGTTGGTCAAAAATGCGTTTAGTGACTCTTCGCCGCAATCAAAACCGTTTAGATCATAATCTTTCTCTCCAGAGAAAATCTCGATCGTCGTATTGCTCACGAGTAAATTACTCCATGCTTTTCAGACGATTGGCAGCTCGTTTCAGCTTGTCGTTCGGTGCCGGAGGATTGCTTATAGCATCCATAACCAGATTCCAGGACTCTTCACTTAGAACCAGTCTACGGTGTTGCTCTATCACCTTCACGGCACGTTCGGATGCACTGCTAACCATGAACTGGGTAATGCTCTGGTTAGACATTGCGGCAGCTTCCTCGATGATGCTTTTATCGTCATCGGTTAATCTCAAATCGATGCGCTGCTTTTTCAGTGCGGACATGTGTACCCCCTGATGGCCGGTGATGTAGGAAGGCCATCATTGCTCTCTATTTAAACTGAGTTTTCGACTCAAAGGTTATTTAACTGGGCTATAGCCCATTGCGTATGTGTCATCAAATTGTGTACGGCAATTTACCGTACACGTAATATAGAGATGATTGTCACTTTTTTCAACAGACAAATGAAAACAGTTACTAGCAATAGGCAATAACAACCTACTAAATAACCTTTACACCGCAGCCGTAGGCATTTAGGCTATATCACATATAAGAAAACAAGTTGTTTCAGACGATAATTATATACGCAAAGGGAACTCTCCAATGACCAAGATCTTTGTGGTTGGCGGCACAAAGGGCGGGCCTGGCAAATCCACTGTTGCCCAGCAAATTGCCGTTTGCCTGAAAGTCAAAAAGAAGAAGAAGGTTTATATCACTGATATAGATATTCAGCGCACGACAACAAGCTGGTGTGAAGACCGTCGACAGAACGAAGACCTTGAGCTGATTCCTTTTGCATACGTTCAGGATGACATCATTAAGCACCTAAAATCGCTTCAGGGTAGAGCTGAGTTTGTAGTGGTAGATGCTGGTGGCTTTGACTCCGAAATTCAGCGACAAGCGATGCTGATGGCCGACGTTATCATTATCCCGCTTCGTCCTAAGCGTCGTGATTTGAAATCTCTGCGTGACATCGATCCTATTATCGACAATGTTCGTAATGTAAACGATAAAGTGAAGGTCCGCGCGGTCATGAACCAGTGCCCGGCTTTGCCATCACAAGTGTCTCGCATTTTGGCGGCTAAAGAGATTGTCGAGACGTTTGGCATCGAGTCTGCGCCAGTCAATTTATATAACCGCAACGTCTATGATGATGCGGAAGAGTCTGGTCGTTCTATCTTTGAAATGACCGGTAGCGAGCGCGACAAAAAGGCGGAAGCCGAGTTTGAAGAATTTGTAGATTATCTGTTGAGTCTGGAGGAAGAAGAATAATGTCCATGAAAATGGGTGACCTAGCAAAGCGCAAAGAGCCTGATGCACCGGCCAAGAACACAACTCCTTTGCGCCAACCAGTCAGACCACAGGGACGCCCGACTCGTGGCAAAGAGAAAATTAAAAGCCGCACAATGTCACTGGAGGACGAATACTTCGAACTGCTGGAAATGATGAAGTTCATCCCTCGTTTCGAGAAGTTCACCCGTTCTGACGTGATTCGCGCAGCCATTTTCCATCTGGCAGAGAAGTCACCGCAGGAAATCGAGGACATCGTGAAACTTAACGAGGCGATCACAGCTGCCGATGTCACGATGCGTACCGATGAAATCAAACGAGAGTTGATGAAGAAAGGTTAAAAATTATGCATTGGCGCAATGTACGCGCCAATGCATAAGTACAGTGTCAGCTTTATGCCGCGCTAACACTATGTTCATTCCTAACCACCCCAACCTTCACAAAAGGGCTGCCGTAGCTTGGTGGCTTCTTGATTAATTTGCCTACATACAGTTTTCTAATATGCTCATCGGCTATTCTGCCAACAAATTCATAACGTTTTGTGTCGGGGCCAAGAGCTATATCCCTTGTAAAGTACTGCTGAGAACCGGCTTTGACCCAGCATTCAATCTGATAAACTTCCATTATCAGGCCCCCATATGTAGCGTAGGCATATTTGAGATTCTCGTCTCTTGGAACCTTTGCCCATACGCCACGCGTAGCTTCATATAATGCCAGAGCGGACATTCCTGACTTGTAGGTGCTGTTTAGCAGGAAGGCAAGACCGGCGTGCTCAGGAGCAATTTCAGTTTCCTCTTGCAGCACTAAGTGATGGTAGGCGTCCAGTGATATTCTGCCCATCATGGAACCACTTCCTCGTACCTTATTCGTAAGCTCTCCGACACCCATAAGGTCGATGCATGTCGCCTCAACAAGTTTGGCTGTGGTTTCATCCATACCATGACGAAGAATATCTATGCCTAATTTTTTATTAGCCAAAAGTTCTTTGATCCGCATGGATTTGGGAGAGTCATCGGGATACTTGATGTGATCGAGACAACGAGTCGATTTGCCTTTTCCTATGTAAAACGGTCTTTTCATCTTGTCTTCTGTATCATAGAGACAGTAAACATAGTATTTAGCCTTATCCAATGATCTCGCGTATACCGATAAATCGTCCATTATTGCATCTCTTAGCTACTGACTAATGCGTTCTATTTTACACATAAGTTTTTAATCAATTTTACAGGCTCAAAGTGTAGAGCTTCTGGGTGTCTAAGACGACAAGTTATGCCTGTTTCTGTATATAAATAATAAGTAACTTATTAAATATATACGGAAGCAGGTCTTTTAAAAGACACCCACCAGAACAACTCCCTTCCGTTTCCACTTCCCAAAAATATCTCCAGTCGCTATGATTCGCTCACTTAGATAAGTAAGTACATACCTATTAAAGGGAATCATGTGAGCCAGATCTTCTTCAACACTATCGACAATGACCAGTACGATTTCATGACAGAGTGGAATACCGCTGTTATGGACAAGTGGGTCGCTGAAAACATTGGTTTGTCGCGCTGTAAAGACGAGGCTGAACTCTTCGAGACGAAGTGGTTTGATTACCGCGACATGCACCCACTTATGGCCACATGCCTTTTCACTGAGGCATACAAGCGCCAGTACTCATACATCATGCTGTCGCATGGTCGTGAACACTATGAGACGGCTCCATTCACAACCGGTCTGAAGCGTGTGCCATATCAGGAGTTGTCGACGGTCAACAAAACGTCGCTCTGGAAAGCACGCCAGTTTGCTGACCGCTATTGCTGCTCATACGACTACTTTATCTCCACCGTTCTTTCCGCAGCTGCACGACGGCTGTGGGACAAATTACCGCGCCCCCAGCATCTCTGGCAGCCCGAGTTGATCGAGATATTCGAAGAGAAGTTAGCCAAACGCGCTGTAACCCGTCTGGATGACTCTCTGGTGAGTTTTAAGCATCTTGGAGACATGCAGCGTGACCCGATTCAGGAACGCTATTTTGAGTGGATTCTGGAGCGTCTGCGTGGCATTACCCGAGATAAACGCATCCGTATCATCTTCTCCGCTGTCTGGTTGATGGAAATCGTGCCTGAGCGTGTGATTTACGCGCACTTCCCGGAAGAACTGGAAGAAGCACGGCGATTCTGTTGATCCCCTATCTGGCTTTTTTAGTATTAGAAAACAAATTGTTTAAGCACCAAAGGAAAGCACATGACCGAACTTTGCCACACAGGACGAGGGTTGTCTGAAGAGTTCGACGACGACTTCCAGAATAGACTCGCTGCCTACTTCTGTCGCGACCATGAGTTTCTGACTCGCGCAGGCGATCTGGTTGCCCCAAACCAGTTCTCTAATGCGGCTAACTCCATTCTGGTTAACATGGTGTCGGGCTACTACAGAATGTATAAGAGCGCACCATCATCATCAGCCATCCTCGACATGCTCAAACGCGCCAAACGCGATAAGACGATCCGCGAAGAGCTGTTCCCTGACGTTGTTGAGGCGTTTAAGCGCATTCTCGCTGAGAAGCTGTCAGATACGGCGTACATGGTCGACCAGGTCGCGACATTTGCTAAAAGCGTAGCGTTCGACGATGCGCTAATTAAAGCGGCTGAGATGAAAGAGAAGGGCGATTTCCAGGGCGCGATGGCAATCATGGCTAAGGTCCAGCAAATTGGCTCTAACGAAGCGACCGGCATTTACGATTACTTCGCAGAATCAGCGGAGCGTTACAAGGCCCGTGAGTACGAAGCGTCCGACGATTACGTGCCAAACAGCATCACTACCGGCCTCCCGCTGCTCGACAAACTGCTTTACCAGAAAGGCTGGGCAAAGCGTGAAATGGTGCTGTTTATGGGCTTCGCTAAGTCTGGTAAATCGACGGCGATGGGGGAGTTTTCCATCAACGCCACGCTTGCCGGTTACAACGTCCTGTATCTGTCGCTGGAAGTTCACACCTCCATTCTGTCAGATCGCTTTGACGCCCGTCTGTCTGAGACCGAAATGTCCAGGCTGGTGGAACGTCGCGATGACGTCCATCGCAAACTGGCGGAGCTGGGTGCGACGAAAGGCGTGGGAAGTTTGTGGATTGTTGAACGACCGTCCGGAAGCATGTCGCCCGCAGATCTGGACCGTATGTTGGGCAGCATGAAAGCCAACGGTATGGTCCCCGATATGGTTGTGGTCGACTACGCTGACCTGATGCGTGCCAGCTACGACCTCCGCGACGACCGCGCTAACATTCGCAGCATCTACACTGACCTGCGTGCGCTGTACGACAAACACAACGTTGCCGGCATCACGGCATCGCAGACTAACAGAGAAGGTGGCGCTTCTGAGGTGGCTACAATGATGCACGCAGCGGACAACATCGAGAAGGTGCGTATCGCTGACCTCGTTATCACTATCAACAAAACGGAAGAAGAAGAAGCGAAAGGCGAAGCGCGTCTTTACTTCGCTGGTTCACGTAACCAGAAAGGCGGCGTAAGCATCCGCGTTAAGCAGAACCTCGAACAAATGCGATTCATCGAACGCATTATGGACGTCCTCTAAAAAAGAAGGCGTGGGGAAACACTCTCCACGCCTGTCTCCAGAAGAGAACAAATTTCTCTTTTGCCAAAACCACAAAAGAAAAAACACATGAGCCTTTATGGTATTCAAATACCGAGGCTTATCAAGATATTACCTGCAAAAAACAGGGGTAAGAACGTGAGCGACTTGAAAGAATTACTGACCGAGCTGGATTTTGAGCAATGGCTCGATATGGAAGGGATCATCTACCGTCATGGTGGAGTCAGTACTCGCGGACGAGAGGTCAACATTAAAGAGTGTCCGGTATGCGGCAGCTCAAACTGGAAGGTTTATTTCAACCTGACCAGTGGTGTCGGCAAATGCTTTGCAGGTGATCATCCCGAAGAGATTCAGTTCAATAAGCTGGTCTTCCTAAAGCATTACAGCGGCAAATCCCGTCGCGATTTTGAAGAGTACGTCCAGAACGCGCTGATCTCACAAGGTTGGGCGCCGAAGAAGGAAGAGATCGTGCTGGCCAGCAAGGTTGAACTGGAAGGACCGGTAGCTCTCCCGCGCCATTACGAACTCCCCATTGACGGTCGTCTTCCTGATTATCTGGTGGAGCGCCAGATTTCCCCGGAGCTGGCCAAATACTTTGATCTGCGTTACTGCGTCGAAGGCAAGCACGCATACGTCGATCCGTACACAGACCAGGTCAAAGGACAGGTATTCGATATGCGAATACTGATACCGGTTTACGATCTGGATGGCGTGATGAAGACCTTCCAGGGTCGTGACATTACCGGTGCAGCAGAACGCCGGTATCTGTTCCCCATGCAGCTGCCAGCATCGGGTAAATTTCTCTACAACGGCCACAATGCAGTCGGCAAACAGACTGTAGTTGTCTGTGAGGGGGCGTTCGATGTTATGGGGGTTAAACGAGCTATTTTTGATGAAGAAACATTACGCGATTACGTGGAACCGATAGGAACGTTCGGGATGCATCTATCTGGTAACACCACTCAGGATGCAGAAGATCAGTTGGGCGCGTTCCTGACGCTCAAGGCGCGTGGATTACGTAATGTGATTATGATGTGGGATAGTGAAAAGCAAGCTATACGCAACACGATGGCCGCAGCCAGGCGACTGACCAGTATCGGTCTTAATGTCAAAGTAGCGTGTTTGGGCGAGGAAGGACTCGATCCCGGCGATGCGACACCGGGGCAGATTATCAAAGCCTACTATTGCGCAAAACCTTATTCACGACAGCTTGAACTTTTAAGCAAGGTAAAAGGCATAGCTGCATTAGTTTGAACCAGTATTATCAACGGCTCGGAAGTGTCTAAATTATCCGTGGCGATTCATAACCTTGCGGCTGCTCACCCCATCAAGAAGCATCTTTAACGCGTCACGGGACAATTTGTTGTATTTGCGTACCATTAATTTACTACGCCGTACCATACAATCTACGTAACGTGGCAACGACAGTAGATACGGATACCTCTCCGGTCGCAGCCCCCACAGTAAGCTCTGCCAGTTCTGGTGAATCATATACCTGCACACCGTTACGGCGCAGAAATAACAACGCACTGTTTAGCGCGGTACGCTTATTGGCATCATTGAATATATGCCCTCTCGCAGTAGCCACCAGGTAAGTTGCGGAGACTTCGAAAAGGTCGGTAATCTCTTCATATGCAACTCTGGCCTGGACTCTCCCGATAATAGCCTCAGCTCTTCCCGAATCTGACATGCCTGGCAGGCCGCCGTAGCGGCTTATATTCGCATCATGAATTGCAGTAAGCTCTTCCGGTGATATATGCCTCATTATCGGTTAACCAGTTTCTTATTGGTGGTGTCCAGAGTGTCAAACAGGGATGCGAATTCAGCATCCAGCGCCGCTTTTTTGTAGGCTTCGAAAGTGGCCTTGCTGACAATTACAGCTGGCTCACGGCCTCTACGGGTGATTTCAACCTCTTCTCCGGCTTCAACATTGTTGAGCACTTCGGTAAGATTGCTGCGTGCGGTACGGAAGTTAATAGATTGCATAAACACCTCGTGTACTCAATATGTGTACGCAATTATAGAGCTTAATTGCCCACTACTCCATCATTTTATCCAGTGCGCCTTATACCTCCACTCTGAAGGACGGGGTTTTAGGGCGCTCTGGATAAAAACACACGTACTTTCTCTCCGAAAGTACGTGAAAAGTAGCGACTAACCACCATGCTCATTAGTCGTAGGATACGGCAAATATCGCCTGGCCTTGAACTTCCCCAGGCTGTAAAGCTTCCTCTTTCACGCGAACGTATTTTGCGGTAATCGGGAAGATGTACTGCTCCTGAATAGCCGCCATTTTAGGTAATCTGTTCATCAGGGTATCGCCCAGCTTTAACGGTGTCGTTGCATTACCATTGTAAATCTGGAACCCTACACCCTTAGCACCATCGGACAATGTATTTTTCAATATTGTTCCACTATCATCCCACACACCACGCTCAACTTTAAAAGTCACTGGATTAGTCGTGACGTTATAGACACTATCGCAATTTAGGACCAGATCTACAGAACCTGATTTTGAGTTATTGGCAGATAGCATTTCACTTATCGTTGTTTCTGGTATTCTTATTTCGTAAGTCGGTTGCGAGAAACGACAGGTTGTGGGTTTGTGTTTAACATTAATGGTTAGTTTTTGTTCGTAAGCTTCACCTTTATTTAACAATCCAAAAACATAGCATGCTATCCATGAAAGAATATTTGAACTACATGTATTATCAGACAAAAAATTAGCCGCCGCTTTTTTCAATTCGAATGAATCCCCCTCTACCGCTTCACCACGATCACTTCTATATTTAGTTGGTGGTATATATGAGGCCGTTAACTTCAGTTGTTTATTATTAATGGTATCAGCAACAGAATAGGTTTTAGGCGACAGAAGCGAACCACTCGTTTCTACAGGAAATCCATCAGCCTCAAGCTTTAATTTAATAAAAATAGACTTATTGCTGGAGCCATCTTTCATTTCAACAATATAGTCATCTAACGTTGTTGCAAAATACATCTTATCCCCCCTCGAGTTACATTCATAAGATCCTTGCAGGTTGGGATTAAAACTTACTATTGTTGAATCCGTTGTTAAGTCCAGTGTAATTGGTTGAGTTGCTGTCCAAGTTCCCTTAGGGGTACATTTCGCCTGCCCAAAAAATGGAATAATCAACAAAAACAAAAACCAATATTTCTTCATAAAAAATCCTTTAACGACAAATATAAACTTTATTCTCTTCGATAACTTTATCAAAGGTAATAGTACAGAATTGTTCCTGCTGTTTATTAACCGAGACGCGAATCGATGCGGGAACATCATCAGTGCGAATAAATATCCGACTTCCCTGTCCTACCAAGCCCACATTCTTACCGCTTTCATCTTCAACTTCATAACCGAACGATAATGGAGAACCATCCGGGCGCTGAGCAAGGAAATACCAGGGTTTACGTTTGTCAGTATCAAACTGCGTCATCACAACGGCCCCACGATAAGGAGCGGTGCTTTTACGGTTGCCCAGTAGTGCCACATCGCTTTGACTGTCAGAAGTATCCAGCATCAACGTGTTTTTACGATACGGCGTCAGGCTGTCATAAATAGCGTAACCTCGGCTATCCGTGCTCAGGTAACGATACCCCTGTACCGCAGCCCCATCCAGCCCCGGAGCATGGACGATGGTAAATGTATCTGAAAGTCTGGGAGCCAGTGCTATCCCGTCTGACCACGCGACTAAACCACCTTGAATATTACCACTTATCTGTTGATATTTTTTCGACTGGCTATAGCTGCCACCAATGGTAGCCACTGGCGCACGCCAAATCAGATTTCCACCTGCTGTTGCTTCGCTGTCCTGTTGTTGATGGCTAAAGTTAGCCCCGTAGCTGAACTGATCACGGTTCCCAGCTACACCACTGAGGCTGGTAGTATTTGACTGGTAGCCGTCTTTATCAAATGTGGTCGAGTTAGAGATAAATAAATCTCGTCGTTTTTCGGTGATATTATCACGCCACGAGAAGGGGATTGAGAAAAATAAGTTAATGCGTCTGTCTTCGCTGTTATCCTCATCGTATGTCTGGCTAACCGACAAGGTATAACTTAGACGTTCCCATGAGTTCGTATAGCTTAGTTGGTAATTTTTCCCTGTCCCGCTACGTTCCCAGTAATCTCGCCATTGACCGCTGATCGCCAGATACCCCCAATTTTCCGGTAATGACTGGTTGATATTTAAAGAAAAGCTATTCTTGCGACCAAAATCATACTGGTAGTAGTTGGCAATGTCATAGCCTGAGTTGTCTTCTCGATTGTATCTATTTTTGTTATTTGCCCATACATGATCGTTAAAAGTACGATAACCCCGAGAGGAATAACGCCAGGCCGCCAGAGAAAATTGTGTTCCGCTCTGAGAGAGATATTTATTCCAGGCAATCTGATAACTTTGACCGTTAAACACATCACCGTTGTCTTGCTTGCTGTATGAATGGGTAAAATCAACCGATATAGCACCAATCGGTGTATTCCATCCTGTTCCAAGAACAAACGATGAGTAATTATCAGATAACAGCGTGCCGCCATAACCTGTCAGCAAATTGTTGAAACCATGCTTATAGCTTCCCTGGATAAAATCAGATTGATTGCTGGCTCCTTCAATATGACTACGTCCGGCTGAAAATTCATATTTAGAAACGCCAGGTTGCAACATATTTGGCACCGATGAATAAGGCACCCGATAGTACGACGTTGAACCATCAGCTTCTTTGACGATAACTTCCAAATCTGCCCCACCATTAGAAAGTTGCAAATCATCAATGGCGAATGGGCCTGGCGGTACTTCTTTCTGGTAAACCACAAAACCATTTTGTTCTATGGTGACGAGTGCGTTACTCTGGGCAACGCCGCGTACCACAGGAGTAAAATTCTGTTTAGAGTTCGGTAACATCTGCATATCGCGCCAAAGGCGCACGCCGCGAAAACGCACGGAGTCAAAAACATCAGAACCAGTATACATTTCACCTGCGCGAAACGTGCCGAGAATTTGTGGAATTCCACGTTCCAGATATAGCGTGTTACTCTTCCATTTACCGCTGTTTTCGTCGCTTTTCGTATAATTGGCATTTGAATGCAGCTGCCAGCCCAGGAGATTTAACCCACTGTTCAGATTTAGATAGCTACTTTTATCATCTCCGCCGTTTTTATAATCACTGTAATACTGACTGGCATAATAAGATGTATATAATGCGTTAATCCCGCGATCCCATGCTTCAGGCGGAACATAGCCATGTTCATATTCCAGAACATAGGCTTGGGGCACGCTTAATTTTAGGTTAAAATGCCCAATATCATAGTCGACGCTGCCTCCCTGGACAGCATCCCGAAGTGGTACACATTCTACGCCTTTATCGATACTAATTCCTTCAGTGAGGATCCCAATTTGCTTTAATTGCTCCATGGATAAACATGTTGCATTAGGGTCATCTTTAATATCAATATCATAGTGGCCACGCCATTGATTATTCAGATAAACATCCATAGCGTAGATACCCGGCATCGGCTTATCACTATCAATATGGTAGTTAGAAATTTTCTCCCCATTTAAACCACCAATCATAAAATTGGTATTAAACGTTTCACCCTTAGCCCATGTATGCGAAGTCGCTAATACTGACAGAATAGCCAGTGTAATAGAATTAAACTTTGACATAACCAATCCCTGATAATCTATTTGGCAGTTTTTATTTTTTCACTCAAATAGTTTCCATGATCATCAATCAGAGTAACATTGTAATAGTTAACAACGGATGTCGTTTTGACAGTCTGATCTGACCAGGGTGCCAGCAGTAGTGTCTCCTTATTAATTTTCGCATTCCCGGTTAATTCAGGAATGGTTATCCAGTTCGCTGAATTATTTTTTATGTTAATGCCTCTATCAACGGGTCTGATATTAATCCGGGAAAAACTCTCTTTATCGACTCTTGTTATACCCTTTGGGCGATAAATAAATTTGATACGATTTTGCATCGCGAATTTAATCAGATTCTTGCCTTCGTATTTCTCACTATTAGGTGGAATATCCAGTACATTAAGGAAGAACAGACTTTCGCGATCTTTAGGTAGAGTGTTCGCCAGTTGTTTAATTTTCAGTTGCTGTCCTTCACCCTTACTAACATGAACTACCGGTGGAGTCAGCACAAAAGGTACACTAATCTTTTCCGGAGGAAGGCTGGCATCGCCATCATCAATCCACGACTGAACAAGAGCACTACGCTCACCTTCATTCATTAACTGAACTGCAATCTCTTTTTTCTGTTCCGGATAAATAACGCGAGTGCCGTAAATATAGACACCGCCCCACGCAGATGGGACCGTTACGGTTAGTAAGAAGGCTATTAATTTTTTCATGATAACAATCCTTGCGATTGAAAATCGGCGACCGAAGCCGCCGATAAACATCATGTTAATCTGTTACAACGGTCATTGTTATCGCAGAACTAACTTCGCCAGTACCCACATCAACAGCTGTTTTTGCGTATTGTGCCGTAAAATGTAACTCATGTTCACCATTAGTAGTTGGTGTTAACTTAATAGGTCTATTACCAGAAATCCGGTTGCTAGAATCAGTACCTTTCCCCAAAAAAACAGCGAAACCGACACCGCTAGCATCACCAGTATTGCGAATAATATTTGAATCCGTTCCTTCAAATTGGGTGCTGGAGAAGGTAATTCTTGGTTCTTTTCCTCCGGTACACTTAACTTTTAGTGGTAAAGATGTTGTATTTGAATAAGTAGTAACGGGGGAGCCAACTTCTACATTTTCAAATTGATCACGACCAATTTCGCTCATCGAAATTGTTGTATTCTCACTACCGCTCAGGAACTGACATGTAGTCTCTGTGACTTTACCGTTAATAGTTAACTGACCCTCTGTACTCCCTTCTGCTGCAAATGATCCTGCGCTCATAAAAAGAGATGCTAATACAGTAGCCGCAATAACTGAACGTTTCATAGACTAATCCTTAACTAATTTGCTTTAACTAAAAAAGAGATCGCAATCTCTTGCTAATAAATTACTAAAAATAAAAATGATAGGGCAATATAAAAGAATATTTTTTATTTTAATCAAAAACATTTCCATGTGGATTGGCCCCTATATTTCCAGACACTTTTTATCGCTTAACCCATTACTGGTTCGCCGCCGCAGATATTCCCGTGGAGAACGATATCCCAGTGCACTGTGCGGATGCCATTCGTTGTAATGTTCGAAGGCCTCCGCAAGGTTCTTTGCCGCTGTTAACCCGTCAGGTTTTGGCATGATACTGATGTAGTCGCGCTTCATCGTTTTCACGAAGCTCTCCGCCATTCCGTTGCTTTCTGGACTACGTACCGCCGTATGTTTTGGCTCCAGTCCTACCATTCTGGCGAACTGACGCGTCTGATGAGAACGGTAGGCTGAACCGTTGTCTGTCAGCCACTCAACGGGGGATGTCGGCAGCCTGTTACCGAAGCGACGCTCTACTGCACCCAGCATGACGTCCTGCACGGTTTCACTGTCATATCCACCGGTACTTGCTGCCCAGTGAAGTGCCTCGCGATCGCAACAGTCCAGCGCGAACGTGATCCGCAGTTTTTCACCGTTATCACAGCTGAACTCGAAGCCGTCGGAGCACCACCGCTGGTTACTTTCTCCAACGGCCACTTTCCCTCTATGCGCCCGCTTCGAGGGCGGTATTGCCGGTTTACGCTCAAGCAGCAGCGCATTCTGACGCATGATGCGGTATACGCGTTTGGCATTGATCACCGCCATGTCGTCAGTTTCTGATTGTCTGCGCAGCAGTACCCATACACGACGATAACCATAGGTGGGCAGATCGTCGATAACGGTATGGATACGAGCCAGCGCTTCAGTATCATCAGGCTTGCGCTTGCACCGACGATCCTGCCAGCCCTTCGACCGACGGGCCATGGCATGCAGTTGCGCACGTGAGACCCGGAGGCAACGACTGACAAGGCTTATTCACCATCCTCCGGCAACAAGGGCACGTGCGCTATCCACTTTTTTTGTCGGCCATATTCAACGGCTTCTTTCAGCAGCTCGTTTTCCATGGTTTTTTTGCCCAGCAGGCGCTGTAACCAACTGTCTGGAGATTCATGGGCTAGTCTACCATGTTTATGGAAACATAACATTAAAATTATTTCGTAGTTTATTTTTTTAGTTTAAATTGTCAAATTCATCGGTAATGCTACCAACTTATTGATTTAGTGTATTGAATCGCCACAGGTTTAATAGACACCTCAGAGTCATTTAAGATGACTTAAAGAGAGGTGCCCATGAGCGGTAAGCGTTATCCCGAAGAGTTTAAAATTGAAGCAGTCAAACAGGTTGTTGATCGCGGTTATTCTGTTGCCAGCGTTGCAACACGTCTCGATATCACCACCCACAGCCTTTATGCCTGGATAAAGAAGTACGGTCCGGATTCTTCCACTAATAAAGAACAGTCAGATGCTCAGGCCGAGATCCGCCGTCTCCAGAAAGAGCTGAAGCGGGTTACCGACGAACGGGACATATTAAAAAAAGCGCGGCGTACTTCGCAAAGCTGTCCGACTGAGGTACGCCTTTATCCGTGACAACACCCATTGCTGGCCTGTCCGACTGCTTTGTCGGGTGCTGGATGTGCATCCGAGTGGTTTTTACGCCTGGCTTCTTCGTATAGCAGACTATTGCGCCCGATATAATAAGTAGATACTTACTTATTTTTCTGAAAGAATACTTTCATCTGTTAGTCAGGAGTTGCTATGAAAGAAGAATTTCAGAAGTTAGTCTGCGACATCATCGACAAATCCGGCGTAGAAATTGATACAGAAGAGCGCCAGAAGATTATCGACGAGGCGATCCAAACTGCGCTGGAGCATATCGCCACGTCCGTGAGCGCCGCACCTCTTTCGGAAGGCTCGAAATACATGCAGGTCTGGGTTCGTTTTGGAGAGTCCCCGGAGTTGCCAGGTGTTAAGCAGAAACGCGCGGCACTTGTGGCGTTCTCTCGCGAGATGAAAGACGCAACGGTCGAAGTGAGTACCGGTGCATGGTACGACGGTCGCATTGTCTACACTAATCAGACTGTCTACACCAATCAGACTGTGTGCGATGAAGGTGAACGGTTTGAGGATATTGTCGACGCAACTCTTCGCACGCTCAAAGTCAGAGCTGGTGTGGCGGATGACCCGTCCATCGCGGCGTTCCTGAGTATTGTCGAACAGTCTGAAGTTACCGAGCGCGTAACAGATCTGACAACTCCACCTGGTTTGCTGGAATTGGTGGTCAGTGGCGATATCAAAAAAGCCGTTGAGCGCATTCGTGAGGTGGAATACGGCATTATCTGCGATATGTGCCGCAGCGACTTAGACCTGGTGCGCATCATTGTCGACGCGGGTCAGGCATGTGACGGAGTACTCGCCAGTTTTGCAGGGCAAGTGGCTCGTCTGGCCAACGAATTACCCATGATTAAACAAGAAGCCAAATCCTACGCCGTCCACCATGCCAACGATTTACTGGACCCATACCGGTTCGAAGCTGCTCAGGACAAAATGACTGGCTGGGCGACCTGGTAAGCCTCGATAAAACATTTAGCCCCTCGTGGGGCTTCTTTAAACTGCGATTAATAAGTAAGTACAAGATTACGGTTAGAAGCATGTCCACAAGAACAGATTTGTCGAAAATCCCGTCTATCTCCGGAAACAACGGTTATTCGCTGCGCTGCCCGGAAGTGAAGCTCAACGGCCATGAGGCTCATTGCAGCTATACAGTCTGCCAACACACGATCCTCGCCTATAAAGAAAAACGTCTCCCGGCTACATCGTTCCAGTCCTGTGCTGCGGCTATTGCTGCTGGTAAATGTCAGGCACTGAAAATGATGGTCGAAGAGATCCGCAAAGGCGAACAGCTCTACTTCATCGATATGTCTTCACTTATCAAAGAAGTGGAAGAGCAAAACGACCATGCCAGAACGCCCCCCGGAAGCGAAACTCCGCGACAATTGACAGTCTTATTCATCGCACGAAGAAAACAGAACCTGCTAAATCCGAAACCAAGCCCACCGATTCACTGGCGTCGATCACTGACGTGTACGCGGCACTCATTGAAGAAGCAACCAAAGAAAACACATGAAAACTCCCGAGCGACCGATGGAGGTTAAACACTAATGGAAAAACTGATCGCCCTAAAGCACAAGCTGGATGCTATTAAAACGATGGGAACCAACGCCAAGAAAGAGGCGCTGGCCAATCTGGATGAATTTGAACAGAGCATGGTCTCGCTAATGCTCAATCCATTCATTCGATTCGGTGTGAAGAAGTACAAAGTGGCCGAGCCACTCGATACTTCCGTACCCAGCGACCAGAAGGTAGTAGATCTGCTGGAGAAGCTGGCAGCGCGCGAACTGACCGGGAACATCGCTATTGCTGCTGTCGAATCACTCGTTGCCTCGATGTGCGCTGACGGGCAGGACGTGTTTCGTCGCTTCCTGCTGAAAGATCCGAAAGCCGGTGTCGGCATCAGCCTGTGCAACAAGGTGTTCAAAAACCCAATTCCGAAGTTTGAGGTACAGCTGGCGTCTCCGTACAAGGAGAAAGGCGACAAATACCCATTTAAACCAAATCCAAAGGCCAAGTGGCCAATGATCGGCAGTCTCAAACTCGATGGTCTCCGGGTTATCTGCGAAGTCATCGTGGACGAGGGTGAGGTCAATTTCCTGACGCGCACCGGCAATCCGATTACGTCACTCGATCACCTTAAACCAGCCATGCTGGAGCGGGGCAGACTCTCCGGCTTCAATCACATCTTCTTCGATGGAGAGGGCACTGCAGGTACATTCAACCAGTCAGTGTCGGCGCTTCGTAAGAAGAACGTGAAAGCCATTGGTGCCGTTTACCACATTTTCGATTTCTTCTTACCGGAGTGGCGTGCTCAAGCAAAAAGCAAAGAGTACCTGAAGACCGGTATGAAGCTGAAAGAGCGCCTGGCTATGCTGGTGGCGTTGTTCCGCAACACTTGCGTGGAAGATTATGCGCAAGATATCCACCTTCATCCGTTCTACATCATCCATAGCCACGAAGATTTCATCGAACGTTTCATGAAGCGACTGGACGAGAATGAAGAGGGAGAGATGGGCAAAGATCCGGATTCAGTTTACGAGTTCAAACGTACCCGCAGCTGGTGGAAGCTGAAAGACGAGGATTCAGAAGACGGTGAAGTCATCGACTTCGAGCCTGGCGATCCGGACTCTGGCTTTGCGCATACGCTAGGCAAGATAGTGATTCGTCTGGAGAACGGCGTCATCGTTCGTGCCAGCGGTATCAAGCATAAATACCTGGATGAAATCTGGAACAATCAGGAGAAGTATCGTGGACGCATCGTTGAGGTTCACTGCCATGAGAAAACGCCAGATGGTAGCTTGCGTCATCCACGTCTGAAGTGGCCTAAATGTCTTCGAGATACCGAAGATCGTATTGGAGATAAAGAATGATGCTCGGCTGGATGTTTGTATTTTTAGTCGTCGGCATTGTTATCGGAAGTCTGGTTATGTCCAGCTGTATCCACGATTACGTAAAAGCCGGTGTCATGCAAAGGCGAGGTCGTATTTATCGCATAGTAGATATCACGGACACACTGAAGGAGATTAAGGATGATCATGTTAAGTAAACGAGAGAAGGAAACCCTGCGTGAAATTAGCAAGTGGAAGGAGTTCTACGCCAACTGGAAGCCGAAGACCAGAGCCAAACTGGAGCGCATGAATCTTGTCGCCAACGTTTCTCCAAAGGGATGTATTGAGAACTATCAACTGACTGAAAAAGGTTATTTGTTGTTGCAGCAATTGACTGAGGCGGGGGCGCACTGATGATTCCATACATCATTTTATCTTTTACTGGTGGCGTGGGCCTCGGCCTCGCAATCTGCCGCGCCCTGGTCCAGCAGGAACTGAAAACCAAAACACTTCGTGTCGGTAAGCGTGTGTATCGGGTTGTTCACGAGACGGGAGTGCGAAAATGAGCAATTTGACTTCCTTCGACTGGTGGCTGGCAACCTACCTTGTTGCGGCCGGCTTCGGATTTGCCTTTTACGTTGGTCAGTTAATCGTAAAGCTACTGCTGATCAGATTCGCCAGCCATAAACGCATAGACGACGGTCTGTGGCGTCTGGGGTCCCTGTTAGAGACGCATTACGGCGAACTCAAGGAAAACGAAACTATCACTATTCAAGCGAAGCGTTTTACCGCCATCATCACGAGAACTCCGGAACAAAAGGGGAGCCTGATCAAAAAAATAGCAACTAAACGCATTACAGATAGATAAGTATTTACTTACTTATCTAATATGTATAAGATCACTTTGTTTTCGTTGAGATGCGACTGTTTGAACGTTAAATATAACTGCAAACGAAGATGCATACCTGGCAGTAGCCTAAGAAGTCAAACACCAGCGAGGTCAGTTTCCAGCCTCGTTACCAAAATGGGACACACTGAGCGAGTGTGATTGCAGAACGCGGAATAGGGGGAACCGCAGAATTCGGAAAAAATCGTACGCTAAGCTAACGGTGTTCTCGTGACAGCTCTTTGACTAGGCTTTCTAAGGCCATTCTGATAGCCCTGACTTCCTGAAAAGCCATGGCTAAAATTTGTGCGGCTAAAAGGGATAACCGATGGTAAAGTAAGTTATCCCTGTCGAGATACTGAAAAGCGTTATCCTCGTTTTTCCCAAAACTGTTTTGCCAGTTCGCTCAGAGCGCTAGTTAACTGAGCGACAGATTTCGCACTTTGCAAATTATTCTGCCCGGTCTGTACATTGGTATCAGCAGCATCGCGTATATTGATAATACTGCGGTTTATGTCTTCACTTACTGCTCCCTGCTGCTCGACCGCAGTCGCTATTTGCGCGTTCATGTCGGTAATTTCGTTAACGCGTTGGCCAATTCCATCAAGAGCTGTAGCTGCTTCCTCTGCGTGAGCTACACTCGTGTGCGCTTGCCGACTACTTTGCTCCATGACTGTAACAGCGGATTGCGCTCGCTCTTGTAGAGCGCTGATCATGCTTTGAATATCCGTTGTCGATTGCTGTGTGCGAGCAGCAAGACTGCGAACCTCATCGGCGACAACAGCAAAACCACGCCCCTGCTCACCAGCACGCGCGGCCTCAATTGCTGCGTTGAGTGCCAACAAATTCGTTTGCTCGGCGATCCCTCGTATAACGTCAAGAACTTTTGATATCTCGTTACTTTGACCTTCAAGCTCATGAATAACCTGAGTGGCTTGCCTAATTTCACCTTCAAGGGCAGTGATTGACTGGCTTGTGTGGGCTACCAGACGCTGGCCAGATGCCGTCTCAGTGTCTGCTCTTCCGGCCGCATCTGCAGCATGCTGTGCATTGCTCGCAACCTCTTGAATGCTTGCCACCATTTGGTTTACTGCCGTTGCTATTTGATCTGTCTCTGCCTGCTGCTCAACTGTAAGTACATTGCTTGACTCAATATCCTTTAGTAGGCCTCGGGTGTGTTCGCTAAGCCGATTTGATGCATCACCTATGCGACCTACTATGGCGCCTGTTTCAGCTTGCATCATTCGTAAAGCAAACTCTATTTGGCCAAACTCATCGGTGCGCCCAGTGTAGAGGGATTGACTTAATGGGTTATTGGGCACTGTTGCAAATAGTCGGTGGTGATAAACTTATCATCCCCTTTTGCTGATGG
>OGZS01000354.1_pt1 | contig 29982 bp, 24 predicted proteins | sample 1576901 | NCBI WGS metagenome assembly OGZS01 (sample SAMEA3541563, study PRJEB24748) | human gut metagenome | biome: human gut; feature: human-associated habitat; material: faeces | place: China | collected 2012 | reverse complement strand
TAAATCCCCAAATATAGTTACAAAACGAACCAAATTCAGATTGAATACGTTTAAAGGCAGAAGCATTATTGATGATAGCTTCGATTTTAAGGCGATACTTAACCATCCCTTCCGTCTGCATGATTCGTTCGATGTCGCTTTCACCATAAGCAGCAACTGTATCAATATCAAACTGATCAAAGCATGCTCGAATAATATCTCGTTTATTTAAGATCGTAAGCCAGCTAAGTCCACATTGGAGGTTTTCAAGACAAAGGTGTTCAAATTGAAGTTGATCATCATGAATTGGTCGGCCCCACTCATAATCGTGGTACTCATGATATAAAGGCGTCGTCGGCCATTCACAAGTAATCTTTTTCATTATACACCTCCATGGGCCCATACAAGGACGTCATACATGAGCGCTACTACGAGCCCCATTACTAGATGACCACCCACGTAAAATGGCACTAAGTAATACATGAACAAAAGTAAAGAATGTAAGGTTTTGCGGAGCCATACAACCGGTGTAGATGTATCGCCACCAACCTTATCATCAAGCCAATTATGGACGGCATAAATAGGTGTTCCTAAACGGCGAATCCAGTCCGGAACACGTACCCCAGGATTCAAACCAGGGCAATAGAAGATCACTAAGGGCAACGCCACCACATCAATGACGAGCAGTATGGTTAGCATAAAAGCGAACCAATCTAATTCGCCTTCCCATGTAAAAGGCTGTGCCATGAAGCGGGCCCCCCACAAATAGGCCTTGTATACGATATACGGTTCTAATAGCCATAATAAGGGCTTTACTACACTCATGGGACTACCTACACCAAACAAAAAATAATAAAAACTACGCATTTGCGTAGTCATTTCATATATACAACATTCCGATTATATCGACTGAATACTAAGGATATAGTGATTTTCTAGGCCAGAAAATCACTTCATACACACCATTTTTGAGTCCTTACATACGTCGATTTTCATACTAATATTATATCAGATTTTGCAGTTTTTGTGGGATTATATTTTATAAAAATTTTATCAATTTACACTATTTATAGTACTGATCAACAAAAGAAGTCACTATATAAGCCATTCATTACACTTAGCTTTTGTATACTTATTTTTCATCAAATTTATGATATATTTTGATGAATACTTGAATCAATATAGCCATTTAGTTATATAATTATACTTAATAACATAATCTATGGATTACTTACAACACCAATAGATATGGGAGATACTACCATGACCAAACTATCACTATTAGTGGGTGCTTTCATCATGAGCACTATATTATCACCAGTAGAAGCCATCGATGTTAATATTCCTGGTGCAGATCCGAAGATTCCAAAGGATGCCTACGTAAACTACCAAGCCACAAACCCTGATATTGAAAAGGATGTAGTAAACTATGTGGAAACATTAAAAGCAACTGACAAGGCTAACGGTATTAGTAAAAACGAAATTAAGTATGCTAAAGCAGCCTCTATATATCGCGGTCAACATTACCATAATACAGTCATCTCCATTCATGATCAATACAACCAAATTCGGCTTTCATTCCCCGTTGCAGGCATAAAAAGTGATTATAATATAAGACGTTACAAAAATCCAAGTCGAACCTTTGAGGACTATCGAGTATTAACCGATAACGGAAGTCTCAATTTAGAAATTGACTATGCTGATTACAAAGACTATGACTGGCGTAACACAAAAATAGCTTATGAAAAACTAACCGACAAGAATGTTCGTGATTTCTTTCAGGACATGGCAAAACGTAATCCAGCAAAACACATTTCTGATATAAAAGGCACTGTATTTTCATATCCTACTGTTACCTACAGCACTTGGGATAGCATGAAAATGCCACACCTTAAAAACGGTAAAAAAACAACGCTCACCATCGACACGATCAATTTTAAATTTAAGGGCTATAACATGCGTCATCCCTTATATCACGCAGGGTTTGTCTATTATGATAACAACCCCGTTCTGAATAAGGTTCCTACAGATAAATTATTGGCTAATTATGTACTTCCCTCTGTACAAAACCTAAATGAATTAAATCAATATTCACGCATAGAAAACTTAAACGGTGTACAATACCGTGTACCCAAAGACGCCATATACGAAGGACAAAGTAAGGCCTCTGAACACCAAGATATTAGATACTACAAAAAAGGAGATATAACATTCTTTGTTTCTACTGACAATGTTCCTAAAAACCCATATGCCCGTGAACTTGTTGTAAACGGTCATTACAATTTTAAAACTGATTTAAATACGTTCCAGGATATTTACCATTACCATCCATCAGCATCAGACTATATCAATTACTCAGTTGTATGGAACAATAACATCCCTGGTCTATCCATACACAGCTATGAACCTAATAAGGATGATCACATTCTAAACTTTAACTCCTATGATGGCATATATAGTTTTACTTATACTATCTTCTATCCAAGTTTTTTAAGTGCTGAGGAAGTTCAAAAATTACGGAATATGATTGAGTTCTTTGATTCTACCAATAATCCTAGTTTTAAAATGCAAGAACATGTTCTATTTCCAGAAGCATAGAAGATCAACATCCATTAAAGCACCGTTCAAAATCAACCTAATATTATAAGATATGTAAACGTTCCCTACCCTACAGCCATAGCAAAATCTAATGCTAATATATCGCTTAATGAGTCTCACTTTACTCTCATATTTTCCTCAATATAAATAAGCATTAATTATACAAATGTATAAATTAACTAATAAAAGTCGAGCAACTAAACGATAGAAGCTCGACTTTTTTAGTACCAGAAAACTAAAATATACTTAGTTAGGATACAGCATTCACGGTATCCCAAAGAATTGTATGTATGCCCTCAATTTATTATGTGAACAGGCTAGCCCTCTATGGCGTCAACTACTTCACCAATGTACATATAATGTGGTTCCCAACGATCATGCCCAGCTTGTGTATATACAGCAGGATTAGATGCATAATAGTCTTTTACCTTTTCTGCCAAATAGGCTTCATCAAATTGATGCTCATATAGCTTTTTACAAACAAAGGTTAACTCTGCTTCTTTGAAAGTCACGCCATCGCCTGCCGCCACTGGTGTTAGTCCAGAGTTAGCTACCTTATCTTCGTCGCGACCAGAATGAGATCCTAAGTAACCAAGCGCCTTGCGATAGCTTTCAGGGAAGAAACTAACGGTAAAGGTATCGTATTTTGCCATAAACTCTTGAGTGTAACGCGCCGGATGAATGTACACCGTCACAGTGGATATATCGCCACCATTAGGGCCCCATATGTTGCCCATACTGCCCCAACTAATCGTACACGTATTAAAATCATCAAGCGTTCCAGCCGTAACAAGAGCCCAACGATCTTCGAACATGGTAAAAGCTTTATAATCTTTTGTTTCAAATGGTTTCATAAGAACCTCCAGTTTATCTCAATTTGACGATATAAATCTTTACCCCTATAATATAGGTAGATAGTCAGACGAGTAGTGACGTCAGGCTCATCTCACAAACTAATAATATGTAGAAATGGCCTTTTCGTTTTATCTAATTTCCGAAGAAACGAAGGGCTATTTTGCTATTTCTAGACAAATAAGCGCCACAAGTGCTCCAAAGGATATCATGACTGATAAAATCCCAAGGATAATCATAATGATTTTATAACCACTCATAAGCACCCCTCCCTTCAAAACGAAGAGAGACCCAACCTTGCCTGACTATCCTAAGTCTATTATAGAGCAAACTAATATACGATACAATAAAAACCATATTATATAAATATATGAATAAACTAATAAAAGCCGAGCTACTTAATCAACATAGTACCTCGGCTTTTTAGTTTATTTAACGTTTGATAGAAGTTCAAAAGTATATTACTGGAATGCTTAAAATCATGAAAGCTGTAATTAAGATATACACTACAAGACATAGCTTTAGCAAAAGCAATAAACTGCCAAATAGGACTTTATAGATAGGTGCTGCTTCTTTCTTAGATTGTATCCAGTCTTTAATTTCATAATATATTTTAGGCTTGTTAAAAGCCGGCGGTAATCGCTTACACCATAAGACAAGCCACAAAATACTGCATATATTACCAAAGAGAAAGAATAGAAATAGTCCGAAATCCTCTAATGAATATACTTTCAATATATAAATATAATAGAGTAGCTGAGTAAACGCTCCTACGAAGTTGACCCATAGATAAATGAGATAAGATTTAAGCAAAAGCACTAATATAATTTTAATATATTTGAGTTTACTCATTAGCTCTCTCCTATCTAATAGTATACAAGCTTAAAAAGCAAAGTTTTTTATTGAGTCAACAGTTTAACCCATTCCATATACCAAGGGATAAATACTGAGCTATTTTCGAGTCTCTCCTTATATGACCCTTTCTCTCGCCATTGTGGCTCTTTTCGTAATCTTTCCGCATCATCAAATCCCACATATTCAATCATATCTCTTAGCTGTTTATGTGTATAAGACGTTTTACTTTCATCATAATTAATGCGATAACTGTAATAGTATACAGAATCTTTCACAACATGACGAAGATAAGATTCACGATTGGGCTTATAGGCATCAACTAAAGAACCTGCAATCACATTGTTCCATACTACTGCGTACTGCGTAGGCGTCTCCAAATCATTATATTTATGTAAATAATATATTATTGGAGCCTTAATCAGCGTGTTATCTGTCTCTTTACTCCTGATTGCGCTACGTATTACCCGTATTTTAACCCCTGTATCCTCATAGGTTCTCACCTCATATCTCTCATTCTCTACGGCTTCACTAACTAACTTAGCCATCTTAGGAATGCGATAGTTAAAGTTTCCCCAATGCTCAATCTGGCTATAACTATCTAATCCAGCTAAGGATTCTATGGATGGAATAATATAATTACTCATCACCACTTCAGGTGCTTGATCTTGATATGGATCTTCTGTATTAACCCAACCACCATAGGTAATGCCATAGGCAGTTTTTGTATCATTCGGTGTGAATTCCGTATACATCACACGAGCATTGTTCGACATAAATTTCCAAGATGTATTCCGTAAACCTGGATACATATATTTTCCTTTACTTTCAGAATATGTATCAAGTGCTTTGCCATGCGGTGGACCTACCACTAAAAACGCACTCAAGCTTCTAACAGCAAAAAAAGGACCTTCTTTTCCAGACGGAGATTCTACAACATCGCCACGAAAACTAACATTTGGCACGGATAGCCTGATATTCTTATCCCCTTCATGAATCAATACAACCGTTGACTGAGAATAATTTGCAAGCTCCAAAGCCTTAGCAAAACCAGGATGTTCCAGATTTAGCTTATCAAGCGTAGATGGCGGATTTTTAGGATTCGATTTTACAAATTGGCTATATAACTCTGCCTCTTGCTCCGCAACCTTATTAATATGCCGATAATTCTGATACGCATTAGCAGGAATGCTCGCATCTGCCCCAGGCACAGGTGGTTGCCCCTCTGGCACTTTGATTTGCACAGCGTTTACGTTCATGGTGAAAGTAGTCACTAGTGCCATCATAATCAAACTTTTACGTAACATAAAATCCTTTCTTTTTCTCTCACATTACAACAAAATAAGCACAACCTTATTAGCATAAGTATACTATGCAAACAAAACTGTGCCTATTATTAATAATTTTATAATTTAGTATATAGGATTTACCTATATTGATATTTATAAGGTTTATCTCAATTTGACGATATATATTTTTGTTCATATAATATAGGTAGATAGTCAGACGAGTCGTAACGTCAGGCGCATCTCTAAAAACAGAAAATCTTGAGAAATGGCCTTTCAGTTATCGAATCATCTAAGATAACGAAGGGCTATTTGTCTTTTATGAGACAAATAAGTGCTATTAATGCCCCAAAAATCCCGTTAATAACGGGCTTTTTTATTCCTAATGTATATATATTCTCCAACGAGCAATAAAACTCCTCTTTGTATTTTCCCCAGTTTTTATGGATAATTAAACTATACTTGATATATGCACCGCAAGTAGTAAGGGTGATTTAGTATGAATCTCTAGATAGTGTAAATTTTTGGAGGTGTCATATGGATTCTCTGACTATTATTTGGTTTATTGTTTGCGCCTATTTATTACTAAATTTATTAGTCGGCGTGTATTGTCATATTCGTGTAAAAGATAGTACTGACTATCTACTCGCAGGTCGTCGTATTGGGGTTCTTATGACGGCAGGCACATTAGCAGCTACGGAAATCGGTGGTGGGAGCACCGTAGGTGTAGCAGCGAAAGCGTATGGTTCTTGGGGTTTGTCTGCAGGTTGGTACGTAGTATCTGCAGGGATTGGTGTTATTCTCGTTGCTTTCATCGCACCACTCTTGCGGCGTGCTATGGCAACAACCGTACCGGAGATCATCGGCCGTCGTTTCGGCGCGTCTAGCCATCTCATTACTTCCATTCTGTCCATGCTGGCAACAATTACACTAGCAGGCGTACAGATTACAGCAACTGCAACCATTATTAGCGTTCTCACCGGACTTTCAACAGAGCTCGCCATCCTCATCTGTGGCGCGGTACTCGTAATTTACACCATGTCCGGCGGCATGTGGAGCGTAACGATGACGGACGTAATCCACTTCTTCGTTCTCGTTGGGGGCTTCTCCCTCGCGGTACCGTTCGTCTTACACAATGTGGGCGGCTGGGAGTCGGTAGTGACAAAATTGCCACCTGAACAGCTAGGCTTTACAAAGGTGGGTTGGAAAACCATCATCGGCCTTGTCATCATGTATTTCATGACCTTCTCCACTGGGCAAGAGTCAGTTCAACGGTACTTCGCAGCGAAAAATGAAAGAACGGCCGTTCTCGGTTCTATCATTTGCGGGATTATTATGGCTCTATTCGCCTTTGTTCCTGCCGTATTAGGCCTTGTAGCATTAGCTGAGTTTCCGAACATCGAGGCGAACAATGCGGTGGCAACGGTAGCACTTAACCTCATGCCTCCAGTAATGGCAGGCTTCGTTATGGCCGCCGTCGTATCGGCCACACTTTCATCAGGCGCAGGCGACCTATTAGGCGCTGCAACGGTATTTACCAAGGATATTGTGGAACATCATTTTGGTAAAAGCCTCACTGATGCTCAGCTCACTAGATATAGCCGTCTATGCGTACTATTCCTCGGCATCATCTCTATCATAATCTCCCTCGTGAGCAAAGCCATCATTCCGATGCTTGTATTTGCTTTCACAATGAGATCCGCTGGCCCATTCGCCGCATTCCTACTTGGCCTCACTTGGAAAAATGCAACAGCTGGCGCTGGCATTTGGTCCATCGTGCTCGGCTCCATCGCAGGTGTGTACTGGGAATTTGTTGGCAACCCATATGGTATTATGTCCATCATCTTCGGTTCCATCGTCAGCCTTATCGTCTTTGTAGCTGTGGTATTCATTGAAAGATCCATGGGTAAACCACCGGCTCCACCGGCTATACCTGATGGTGTAAAAGAAATATAATCAATTTGTTATAATCTGTGTCTTAATAATAGTCCTAAAAGTGCTATAAAATTACAATTATAAAACCAAAAACTCCTATCGGTGAAAGCCAATAGGAGTTTTCTCATTTTACAATACCATCATCAAACTGTATGCCATACACGTGTTCATCATAATTTGACGATATATCATAACCTTACTATAATATAAGAAGATAGTCAGACGAGTAGCTACGTCAGGCTCATCTCGGAAAATAAAAGATTTTGAGAAATGGCCTTTTCGTTTTATACTAATCTCCAGATTAGTGGAAATGAAGGGCTATTTGTCTTTTGTAAGACAAATAAGCGCTATTAATGCTCCAAAAGCGATAACCACAGTTATCACCTGTAATAAGAGCATGATTAATTCATAATCACTCATAGGCTTATCCCTCCCTTCAAAAACGAAGAGAGACCCAACCTCATCTGACTATCCTAACTCTATACACTAAGGCATTCATGAACGCAATCTCTTCCTTGCCCTTTACAAGAGGGACCAAAGACGGACGAATCTAATCAAAAATGCCGGTCGTCATGATTATTACATTATACATACAACATCCTTTTACTATAAAACTATATATACACACTAACCTATATACTGCTGTACATTTATTTAATAACCGCCACTATATTAATACTGCACCTTGATACTACACCTTGAAACTACATTTTGAATCAGCACAACAACACTAAGAACGATACGTAATCTATACCTATTGTAACATTAAGACTTGTTTGTAATACAGGAACTATAATATAGGTATATAATAAGGGCTTTACCCCACCCATTGGGGTAAAGCCCTTAATTATTCGTGTATTAAATTATCAATTATCCAAAATAGATTAAATTGTAATCCAGGCTTATTACTGACTAATCTAATAGCTATCTAGGCTATCAATGCCTATTTAACAGAAATTAGTGAATAATCCAGATAGCAATTGTACTCGTAATGAAAGTAACGATTACAGGTACGCTTGTACGTTTTACAAGGTCGAAGCTAGAGATGTTTGCGATACCAGCTACAGCGATCATAACAGCACTGATTGGACTGAGTAGACGGCCTACACTAGCTGCGTTTTGCATGCCAAGAAGGATTGTTGTGGCATTACCGCCAAGGTCAGCTGCAAAGTTTGGAACTAGTGGAGCGAAGGCGAACATAGACGCAACGCCAGAGCCCATTACAACACTTAAACCAGTGATAATTGTAGATACAATAACACCTACTACGTCAGCGGAGATAGCAAGGCCTTGAATAGCGGCAACGAATTCTTTCACGATGCCTAGGGAAGTCAAACCGAATGCGAATGTTTCACCAGCAACGATCAATGTTACAGTGTTTGCAAATTGATCGCCCATGCCTTTGAAGAAGATTTGGATGCTAGCCGCCATTTTGCGGAAGTCACGATGACGGATGAGTTCACAACCCATAGCGATAAACAAGCTAAGGAACATCGCAAGGTTTACGTTCATCTTAACGCCTTGAATAGCATAGTCGCTGAAGCCAAGAATAAAGATTAATGGTAACAATGGTAAGAAAATATAAGGTAACGGACCGACTTCAAGCTCATCCGTTTTATGCTCTTCTACATATTCTGCAGGGATGTGGCCAGATTTTTTATCCATGTATTTTTGCCAGATGAAGTGAGCAATAGCCGCCATCAAGCCACAGATAATATAGACTTTCAACTGATACCCTACAAAATATTCATGAACTGGCATGTTTACTGTTTTGGATACGAGTAATGTAGTAGCGGATGCAGGACCGATATCAAGTAAGTGACCGGTCGCAACAGCTGCCGCAGCACCGACAGGACTAACACCTAAGCGCACAAGGATTGGGAAGATTGTCACCATCATGAGCATCGCAAGGCCGGAAGCACTTGGAATAACTAGGGACATGAACATATTTAGGATAAATGTAAGCGCCATTACGAGGTACGCAGATTTCATTTTACCAAGTGGTTTAATAGCCGTTACAACGAGGCGAGAGCTGGCACCGATGTGGTCCATGTACTTGGCGAAACCAGTACAAGTCATGATCATGAGACCAAGGTTGGCCGCATCTTTAGCAGTGGTAATGTTAATAAATTCAAAAGCATCAAAGAAAAGAACCCCTGTGGATTTCTTCGCTTCTACGAAAGATGTCGTGTAGCCTAAGAAGTACGCTGCGAACATCATAATAAGACCGCCTAACAATAATACGGTTTGCGCTTTAAATTTCTTAATAACAAGCGCCCCCGTAATGACGATGACCAATAAACAAACTAACAAATTCATACAGTGTCCCTCCATTTACAACACAATACTTAGAAGTTTTCCTTCGCTTGTTTGAAATCCTCTTTGATTTTTTCTAACAAGCCTGGTGTTTCAAGGATTTCCTCAACAGATAAAGCAATGCCCTTCGCGCCATACATGATAGCGTCCTCAGCGAGCTGGCTTTTACCATTGTCTAACCATTCTTGAGAATGACTAGTTACGCCTTTGCCTACGAATTTCACGCGCAAACAAGCACCTGGCACGCGGAACGTCACGCTAGAGAAATCGGTGGATCCCGTTACCTTGCGAGGCTCAGAAATCTCTGGGACCCCTACTTTTTCTGCATTTTTTAAAAGTATATCGTTCAAGGTTTGTACATTGACTTTGTTGTCATACGCCTTAACCTCTTCCCATTCCATGGTAGCGCCCACCTGTAACGCAGCACCTTGCGCCACGTCTTTCACACGAGCCACAACCTCGTCAAGACGAATGCGACTAGAGGAACGAATATACCATTGAGTGCACGCATAATCTGGAACGATGTTCGCCGCCTTGCCCCCATCAGTGATGATTCCGTGCATGCGAACCTCAGTCGGCACGTGCTCGCGCAAGTACTCCATGCCGTTGAAGAACAACAACACCGCATCAAGAGCGCTGATGCCCTTTTCTGGAGCAATCGCCGCATGAGCAGACTTGCCGTGGAACTTGATATTAACGAGATTTAGCGCCAGTGACTTGCCGTCTACCGTCGTCGTGTCGCTACCATGCATCATAAAAGCAAGGGCTAAATCATCAAATACGCCTTCACGAGCCATAACAAGCTTGCCGCTCGCCGTTTCCTCTGCAGGCGTACCGTACACAACTAACGTACAAGGTGCTTGCAACGTGCGTTTCAATGCGATGGCCGCCGTGCAGATAGATGGACCTTGCAAATTATGACCACACGCATGTCCCAAGCCTTCAAGGGCATCGTACTCACAAAGCAAGCCGATGTTAGGACCACCACCGTTTACGTGGTATACCGCTCTAAATGCAGTTTTAAGACCACTCACCTCACGGTCAACGATGAACCCTTCCTTCTCAAGTAAATTCGTCAACAACTCATGGGCTTGGAACTCTTCATTTCCGAGCTCAGGATGATCAAAAATGAAATCATTTAACTCCTTCATGGGCTTTCTTAATGCTTCAATCTCTTGTAAAAGCTGACTCATTTCTACCTCCAACACACACAATAAAAACCTAACTATATCTTCAATACATATAATATGTTCCGTATAACAGAACACTATTCCATATAATGGGTAAAAAAAATAAAATTATAAGGTCGCCCCCATTTGTTTAGAAATGGTTTGACCTAATGTCATCATGACTGATAGATACTCTTTGACACGCTCTTCCGTGTAGTCCCCTATGGGACCAGAGATGGTCATCACCGCCTCCAGCTTATTACCAAAGGAGAAGATAGGCACTGCCATCGACGCTGCATCAGGCACGCGATTGCCTCGTGTTACCACATACCCATCATGACGAATTTGGGCGCTTTCACTAGCACTCATATCAGTATCCTTGAAGCCCCCTAAATAGGCCCCGAAAATCTTGCCCGCTGCCCCTTTAAAGATAGGGTACACCGTGCCGATCTTGATATCGTTACGCAAGGGCTTGTCCGCCGCAACGCGCTCGATACAGATACGATAATCGCCCTGCGCCAAGAACAAATTCACGGACTGCTGCAACTGATCGCGGATAGCCACCATGTATGGCTGCGCAATGGCACGCACATCCAAAGACGTAAGGAAGGACTTTGCCATAGGCAAAACGCCCCAAGACAACTGATACTTCTTGTCCCGATTGAACTCAACCCAATGATGCGCCTCAAAGGTCTTGAGCAACCGATGGACCGTCGTCTTCGGCAACGCCGTCCCGTTCGCCAACTCAGTCACACCAAGCGGACCCGCCTCTAACAACCTGAGTATCTCAATACCACGCTCTATTGATTGAACCATATTCATTTCCAAAGAAACATACTAGCACATTGTGGACTAATACATTTCACTATTCTAGTAAAACTAATAACAATATACATAATTTGTTTGATTGTACGTAATACCTCTGAACGGCATATTGTGCAATTAACTCATTATAAATATAACAATAACACATTCATGTAGAATTTAAAAATAACTAAGATGCATAGATTCGGGGATAAGAAATACAACTCATTGAAAAAGAAAAATACACTACCTATAAAAATAAGATAGTGCATTTTAGGTAAAATCAACACATTTATAAAATTTATATACCCTGTTAATTAGCTATATTCATGCTATCAGATTATATAAAAAGCATTAATCTACTAGTATTCAATTTGAACATTAATAAATCTAATTTACCATTTCTCCTATTTCATAGTAAAAAATCTATACGCAACAAACCATACTATTGAGGATAAGCCCCCCATAATTATCAATCCCATAATAAACTGATCAACATGGCCTGCCTGCAAACGTTTAAATGCATCATTTAATGAAAATAATAAAATTAGTGTGGGTGGAGTCATCCATATTAGCTTTCCCATACTAATCCCTCCCTAATCTTTTGAAACTATTATATTAGCATTACAAAACAACCATTCTATATCCATTAGCTCTTGTGACTTATATAGGCCTACAAGCTTGCCGAATTTCTTTAATTAACTGAAAAACTGTACTACAAGGATTCATACCATTAGCATCATCAGGATTTTCAGAATCTCGTAAATGTTGTTTATATCGGCCTTCAGCTCTCTCAATTGCCATATTTTCATCCCCATACCTAGCTAAATGATGATAAATACACGGATCATTTTTTCTATATTCAATCCCTGTTCTTCTATAAAAAAGATTTCCAAAATATTGACAGCAACTCGTTGAGTTATGAAAATACCGCATATTTTCAAAATAGCACATAAGCCAAACTTCTATACAAATATTTGACCATCCTACATTTACCCCTGATTGTTTCGCTTTTTCAATAATCGAATTAAAATGTCCTACTTGATCTTTATCAAAAATAATCCAATTTTTTCTTATTTGAGGATCATAAGCCCCATGTTCTAACACTCTTTTAACTAGCTGATTAACTCTAACTCCTGATAAAATCCTAATTTCGAGACGATCCTTAACTTCTGCTGGCAGGGAATCTTTAAAACCATTAAGATATGAGACTTCTGTCTCTGAAGCATCAGTAGCAATTAAATAATAACCCAATTCAAGAGAGCGACAGTCTGTTCTACGAGGTTGCCGCCCTCTACAGCGATCATTTTTTCCCATACTTATTCTCTCCAAATAGATTTATAGATGTCAACTCTGGAATAGCTCCATACATGCCTAATAAATAGTTTTTTTCATAATTTACATCTTTTCTAATTTTCTTACCATCGTCTGATTCAAATTCAGCTAGTGAGTATAATTCTGATTTGCCATTTTTCTTTTTAGTAAACCAGATTTCATCACGTCTCAATAAATTTTTAGTTAAATGATTTGTATCATGACTCGTAAATATTAACTGAGCATGATTAGGGTTAAGATTTGGATTTAAAAACATTAATAAAATATTTCTCATCAGTAAAGAATGAAGACGAGCATTTAACTCATCAACAAATAATACTGACCCTTTAGCTAATACCTCTTGTAAAAAGGAGTATAAAGCAATCATTTTCAGTGTTCCTGCAGACTCCTCTTGTAACGGTAATAACTGGAACGAATCACTATCTATTTTCTTGTGTTTAGTCCAAATTTTAAGGCCTTTACGCTCTCCAGTATCTACTTTTTCAACCTTAAATCCTTGTATACTTTTATCAAAGGACGATAAAAAATGAACCAAATTTGATTGTAATTGAATATCTTCTGCAAAGCCAGGAGGCATACTCGTATATATTTGCAATGCCCCTATCAAATCTGCAAAATCTACAGTCTTATTTCTAGCAAACCAATTATAAACTTGAATACAAATATCAATTTTAAGTTTAGATCCTAATGATATAATTAGAGCACCTTTATTTAAAGATAAATGAATATTTTTTTGTAAATCTTTAGGCAAACCACTTAGATCTAATTCATCATCCGCTCTATTACGATAAAATATTGATCTATAAGTAGTACGTGTTTTCGCTTTTACATTCAACCATTCCTCAGATACCCCATCCTCATCAATACAAAAACCATAATGATAAACTTTACATTTCGAATCAAACGGAAGTGTAAAAAATACCTCGAACATTGTATCTTGATGCTCAGATATATTGTCAAATAAATATGGAGTCGGTCGGATTCCATCACTATGTCTTAAAAGATAATCATCATCATAGTCAAAAGACTTTAATACATATCGTCGCATATCTGCAAATGCATAATATATATTTGACTTACCACTAGCATTAGCGCCAAAAATAGCCGCTACTGGTAAAATATTTTCTTTTCCTATATTAACAACACGTTCAGAAAACTCCTTAATTTTTGTAGCAGATAAATCTAATCGCGCCTCATCACAAAATGATTTATAGTTTTTAAATTTAAATTCTATAAGCATACGATCACACCTTTCCTTATTCTTACAATAACACACTTATAAGAATCATTCAACAAAAACATATCTCCAAATGAGTAAATTGCTCATTTAAATTGATTTTTTCTATGCGCTTAATAACTATATATAAGATTTACTTCATATAATAAAAGTAGAGCAAATTTAAATTTTTCTCTATTAATAATTTATACGTATACAAAGTAAGTAATCCTAAATTAATTCAATATTTTTAACATTCCATTTTATAAAGACTCTTTACAAAAAATCCCTATCTTATCAAAGATAGAACCTTTTATTTATTATACGCCGAATGGGCATGATTAAAGCTCCAATACATATTTATGGTATGTATTGGAGCTACATTCAAGCAAAAACAAAAAATATGAAACAGCTTCAGCCTCATCTTCAAAATAACGTTGTTCGTATACTTCGTTACGTTCTGTCCAGTATACAGAAAGTCTATTAGAAACGCGCTCTATAACAATAGTTCCAGGTGTAATGACGGTTCCTTCACTATCAATGTGATATGAACTTTTAGGTACACCTATGTGGTGTAAAAATTCTTTGAGCTCTTCAATAGTCATACAAACTCCCTAAACTATTCACTTCTCTTTGTCAAAAGAAAATATAATCTTCCTCTTCAGCACCAATATATCACTACCAATATTTATTTTAGATGTCCAAGTATCATCGCCCCGCCCATTCTAGTGAACATATTAGGCCGATGATAGTGAAAGTCCGTATCTAATTGTATTTGTAGGATTTCTTTATATAACTCAGTAAATATTGCTTCATAAGACACTCTGGAGAATACTCCACAGCTTTGCAATATACTCATATCACATCGCAATTCATAGAGGTTACCTTCTGGTGTTATATATAGTAGTGGTTTCCTATTACTATCATCAACCAACAACTGTAATATATCGAGTACTAGCTTTAACCTACAATGACGGACATAGAGAACGTAATATAATGCGCTATCATTCGAGGAAAAGAAATGATGAACCTTATCATAAGGCACATCAAGAAAAGCGAGATACTGCTGCATTGTACGCCCTTCTACCTGATGATTGATGGCCGGAACGAAAAGGATATGATCTGCACCTAAATGATTAGATAGCTGACCAAAGTCCTCTACATTGCTACGGTCACAATGAGGCGCACGAACTTGACGATACTCATCCTCTATGGACTGACACACGTATCGCTTATCTGCACGTTGCGAACCATCTAATAACATTTGTCCGTACATTTCTATATGCTCAGCTTGGAAGGATCCTAATGTAGTATGTCCAGTAATCCTATTGTTCTCATAATTCCAGATTTTAGCCTCACCCTTTAAAGAAATAAACAAGACCTGTCGAACACCATGTTTTTGCACATACCACGACGCTACCGCTTGCAAATCATCTAGTCTATTAGGATTCCAACAAATGAGATCCATACCAAAAGCCTCTTCACCGACTAACCCATGAATATGATGACGGGACCAATCACGGCCTATCGTATAAGAATAAGGTAATCCCAACACCTCTCGCTTATTGCTGCCTATATGATTATTCCGTACCTCCGCATCAGCTCCATTTTTTAATGACTGGCTAGGCACAACTATCATGATTTGCTTACCTATATACGACTGAACAATACTATTAAGCTGAGATCTAACTAAGACATCCATACATGCCACCTCACTCAACAACTAACTAGGATAAATGATAACTCTACACCTATACTATAACAAGAGAGATGAGGCAAATATTACACATCTATAAATATACAAAAAGGTAACAAAACCTACGTTCAGAAAATATAAAATACCAAGTATCTATAGCACTAGTTATAGATAAAATATATCTCATTCTCAACATTGCTCAAACAGAATAATATACATGTTGAATATTCATGCTAAGTATGTTTTAATGAAGACAAATACCATTCGTTTATGACAAATTAAATATGTATCCTTTATTAGAGAAATCCACTATATTTACACTACATAATAGGTCTTTACTACCATGCTTATATAAATCTTAAAACGCATCATGGTAGCTTTTTTATTACGTAAAGGAGTATAGATGTATGAGTAAGGAGAAATTAGAGTTTGTTGAACCAGTTGATACGAACACAGATAATGAGTATTCTAGAGAGCCTGTCCCGTTAGGAGCAAGGAAGTCGTGCTTTTCTCTCACCATTGTTTGGACTGGATTCGTTTTTCTTGTAACTAGTATGATGGCTGGTGGTGGATTAGCGGCAGGGCTAACTTTTAACGAATTACTATTAGCCATGATTCTAGGCAACATTTTCTTATGTATCATCGCAGGGCTAGTGAGTGTAATCGCCTATAAAACAGGCCTTACCTTTGCCCTTTTGACGAGATACAGCTTCGGTCAGGAAGGATCTAGAATTGCCTCTCTCTTTGTACCTATCGTCAATCTAGGTTGGTACACGATTCAAGCGGCTTTATATGGACATTTTATTGCTCAAGTTTTTAACCTTTCCTACACAGGCGAAATCATTGCGATGATGCTTAGCGCCGTTATCATGGGTATCTTTGCAGTTCTCGGCATTAAATCCCTCGCCGTATTCGGCTATATTGCGATTCCATCTATCGTATTCCTTTCACTAGGAACAGCGGCTCGCTCGGTTCAAACAATCGGTGGCTGGCAAGAACTATTTAACTATGTGCCATTGCAACCTATCGATTTACTGTCAGGCATTACCATCGTTATCGGTACATGGATTTTGTCTACTGCTACATGTATCGCCGATATTATGCGCTATGGTAAAAGCAAGAAAGATGTTATTACAGCGAGCACAATTGGTCTATTAGGCGGCAATACCTTAATGATCAGCTGCGGTGCTATCGCAGGCGTTGCTATGAATGATGGTGACTTAATCAACGTACTATTAAGCTTTGGTCTTGTATTCCCAAGCTTACTATTGTTGACTACAAATATCTTTACCACAAATGGTGCGAACCTGTATTCCACATCATTAAACCTAGCAAATTCTTTCAAACTAAACAGAAATATTATGCTAGCCGTGCTCATTGCTATCTCTGCATTAGCAACAATGACACAGCCATATAAAATTGACTCCCTCTTTGTATTCTTAAGTACACTAGGCATCATCGTTCCGCCACTATGCGGCATTATCTTAGCAGACTTTTACCTGGTTCATCGCGGAAAATATATCGATTACAACAAAGCGACTTTCAAAAAATGGAATCTAGTTCCATGGATTACATGGGCCATCGCATTGGTCTGTGTTAAATTCATACCATTCGGACTGGCTTCGCTGAACGGGATTGTAATCGGTGCCCTACTGTACGCACTCATTACGTATATTGTTAAACCTAATGTTGTTAGTGAAAGCAAGGGATGATTATCATGGCAATTCATAAACTATCTGCTATACTAGGGACAATCATTATGGGTATCGGATCCTTTATCACCTGTCTAGCCACAACTGAAAGCACCATTACCCTTGGTAACGGCATGCTTGTCGTGAGCATTATTATGATGGGATTTGGATATTCGAAATGGCAGCCTTAAATTAATAAATGTATAAAACATTAAAGGGGCTGTAACAGAATGTGTTAAAACCACATTCTGTTACAGCCCCTTTAATGTTAACGATAAATTAAAAATTTTAACTCATTAATTTGTTCAAAGATTTTAATTAATACATCAATAACTATACTATTACCTGCAAGACGTTCTAATCGTTCACGAGAATAAAGCTTCTTATTTTTTTGTAGTTGGGGGTTGTATTTCAGTATTCTATTATAATCAGACTCATCAAATCCCATTAATAGGAAGCATTCTCTAGGAGTTAGATTTCGATAAGGGCTACCTCCTGTACGATGTTCAGGAAATTCAAGAATACCAGCGTTGGGATGTCGATCTTGTTTAGTCGTTAGAGTACCAATATATTCATTAAAACCTATGGGCTTATTAAGAATATCATTCCCCTCATATATTTTACGACGAGATGGCGTATCATTTGGATTAGAGATATTAGCCTCTTCTTTATAAATTGTGTTGGAGTAATCCATTCGTAAAAAACGTTCAAGCTTTTTAGGTTTTCTAGGCTTATTCTTAAACCTTTCTTCTAAATCATTATCTTTAAAATATTGCTCCACCAAAGCCTGAGCATCATTATTCGATAATAAAACACTAACCATAAAGGTTCTTACACGCCGCTGTGGACTACCAAAATTAGATGCATCTAATGTATATACTTTGTTGTAATAACCTAATCGCTCTAGCTGATTTTTCCAGTCATTGAAATTAGATGCATGTCGCTTAGAAAGAATATTACTAACATTTTCCATTAATAGAAAACGAGGCAATTCTTTTCCATTCTCTTGAATGGACTCTAAGATTCTTTCAACCTCCCAAAGTAAGCCTGATCGATTATTGGCATCACGATCGATACCGGAATGATTGTTATGCCATGCACCACCAATAGACAAATCTTGGCAAGGAAAAGAGTATGTTAATATATCAACATCACTCGGGAAAGTAAGATGATCTACTTTTTGAATATCACCTAAATTACGAGTTCTATTATATGCAGCCCATATAATTCGCAATGCTTCTACTGACCACGCCTTTAAAGCAATTCTAGAGACAGGATTCTTACCATCACTACTTAGATTGAGTGGAACTAATCGCTCTAATAACTCTAGTTTTGTAAGATTCTTATAAGGAGTTATGTCTGGAGCACCATTATGTATAAAATCATAAGCAACAAAAGCTGATATATCCCACTCCAGTATATTAACCACTTTATAGTCAATGCCTAATTTTTTTAATGCTTTAGCCTGACTGCCAATGCCACTAAAGGCTTCAACTACATTTAACATTAATACTACTCCTTACTACTATATAACTTATTCAGGGAAACCTTCTGAACGGGCACGGTCAAGAGTTTCTAAAATTTTAATACATTGTTTAGCACTTGGGTACCATCCTTTAGTATTGATTTTTATAGCACAATCTATAAAATCTATTTCTTTTTGAGTTAACACGTAATGGTTACTATTCCAACTTTTTAAATTGTACCATAAAGATGCTTTTATCTTAAAAACCTCAATCATAGCCAGATCTTCAGTCCACTCCGTCGTATTAGGTCCTTCAGCTATTAGCTCAGAGGTCAAGACTAATTCATCAATGAAATCTCCTTCTAGAGAAAAAGGCATCATTTTAAAGCGGTCCCAACAATTAGTTTTTTTAGCCCATTCTGTAACATTTTGTACATCTCTACTATCATCAATCAAATAGTCATGTGTGAATTTTGTCAAAATTTTTAACTGGTTACGCATCGCTAAACTAATATTTTGATTTTTCCAGATATAGTTAAAATTAATAGACTTACCTTTATAACGTTTTTCTATAATATCAAAAAGCTTACTCAATGTATAGGCTACGATGTTCGCCTTATAACTACCATACCATTCTGAAGACTTTACAACATTATCAGTCTCTCTAAATAAAATTTTATAGCAAATTAGCTCTTTAAAATAACTTGGTCCAAAATCTTTAGGATTACGGTCCCATACCTTAGAGATATCTTCCATAAAATGAACAAAAGCTTTTTGCCCCCCGGCACTAGCTATATGTGGGCGACTTGAAAATATATTAACAAGTTTTGCCAATTCAGTTTTATCAAACTTCTGTTTTTTAGGATATTTTGCTTCAAAATTCTTTTTAGTAGATACTGTAGCTTTATGCGTTTCTTGAGCATATGATCCACGCGCACGCTCATAGTACCAATATGTACCAAACTGTTGACCATGTAGAGCAGGAGCACTAGTTGTTTTCGACAATTGCTCAATTCTAACATGATACGGGTGGTTAGCAGATAAATCGGCTTCATTTACTTTATTCTGACTATTAGCATATCTAGAAATATTGGCAACGAGCTCTGCCGAGTTTTCATCTGTAACTACAGAAATCTTCATCGGTACATAAATATCATTAATATTTTTTTCTAAATGTTCTTTTTTGTCTAAAAGAGCTGATGCCAATGAAGCTGTAGTTTGTCCACCATTTACAATTTGAAGATTTTGACAGGATATTAATATTGGAGTACCATTATCACTATCAATTTTGATAGAATCCGCAGTACATGTAATACCATTATTATATGCAAAAAACTTATTAGGTTCTTTTATAATAGTATTTCTGATACCTTTATTAACTTTTCCTCTAATCTGTAAGAAAGAACGTACATTGCTCTCTAATAGTTTAGCACCAAGCTTGATATATAACTTTGCTAATACAATTCCTGGAATACAAGCCATATAGCCTTGATAATCTTCACCACTCGTAACTGATAAGCAAGGAATTGATTTATCGCTAAACTCACTAAATTCTATCTCGTAATCTTCCTTCATAGTCAAATTTTGAGATAATTCATATAATCTAGCTATATCCCATACATGGTATTCTATAGGAATACCTCCAATTTGATCTGCTTCAAGAGTCTTAATACGATTAGACATTGGATTATTAGTAAAAAGATAAATTTTATATTTTTGAATATCAAAAACATTATTCTTTATATCTAATGCCAATCCATATCCTGGTGAACTCTCCTCCGCATGACTAAGTATATAGTCAATATCTTCAAGGAAAAATCTAGCACGTTTTACTATTGTGTCAATATCTGTAGCTGTAACTACACTATCATCATGACGGTAATCTACAAGTGCTAATGACATACAATTGGATAACTCACCATAAACATATCCATCTAACTGTAATCTATGTTGACGATATCCTATACCTTCATATTCGACAATTTGAAACTCAGACTCAAGTTCATTATCTCCTAGTAATCCAGATGCAGCCTCTAAAAAAGCTGCTTTCGTACTAACACCTGTTCCATATACACTCGTCTTAATCTCTTCATCAAAGTCTTGTTTATATTCTACTAACCCCATACCATTTTCTCCCTATTTAATTTTAAAATTAGAAATGGCTTCTAAATTTAAAGTATATGAAACTTTTGTAATAGCAGTAGATATGTTATTCCGTTTGATCTTTGGAAATTCTTCATTAACACTATAACGCTCTATATCACAAACTCTAAAATAAAGTTCATTTTCTTTATTTTGTCCGTAACCTACGAGTAAAAGTTTCTCCTTGAAATCTATAGCAATCAAATCATCATTAATCTCAGATTCAATCTCGTCAATTACAGTGGATAGACAAATTGCAGAAGAATCATAAGCATTAGATTCTTGTAAAGTTATTACAGTCAATTCGCCCGCATTAATCGGAGCGTCTAATTGTTCTAATGATGATATATAAATCTCACGTTTACCAAAATTTGTGGACTTTACCTCAATCCAACTTTTAGGAAGAATAAAATCTTGTTTTGCCCCCTTTGGGCCTTGCCACATTTCTAAAGCCTTATCTACACCATAATTAGGAATTAGATTATCTTTTAAAACTAATAACTCAGCTAAAAGACCTTGCTGTTTTAACCGTCCAAACGAATCCGGTAGCCTAGATAATAATTGTTGCCAATGTTCATACCTATGACACAACGCCTTAAATGCACTTTGTTCAGTACCATTAAAATCAATAGTGTTAAAAATATCTTTGAAAATATATTTAAACATATCTTCACTACTATTACTTGAAGAAGTTAAATTAAACTGAAGTTGCCACTCACTCCGACTTGGGTCATAAACTTTATTAACAACAATTAATTTTGTTGATAATAAATTAGAAGGCTCATATTTACTTACCACAACATAAGTACGATATCCTTCACTATTATCCCCTTTATAAACCCTTAAAGGCCAAGAAGGATTAATCAAACGTATCCCGTTAACTGAATTAGTCATCATATTCTCCAATATCATCTGCTTCAAACTCATCTTCATCATAGTTTTCTTTTAACCAAGTTGTGTTAACTTTATATGCATAGCTAAGTTCTCTCGGTTCTTTTAAATTTGGAATACCGATTCCAAGACCAACTAGAGGTTGGTTATGAGTAATATTTTCAGAAGATTTCACATCAATTAAATAGATTACTAAAAGAGGATTTCGTTTAATGTCTGTTTTAAAATATTCTTTATCTGGTGCTCTTTTTTCAGAATACTTTTCATTTTTATCTTTAATCCATTCTTCAATTTGAGTGCATTGAGCCTCTGTAAGACCGCATGTAGCCATACCCAAACTACCTATACGATATTTTCTTAGGGTAATTATACTACTAGTTGTATTTTCTATACTACGCTCAACCCGATTAATTGTTTTCCCCAAGATATTAAATTCATTTCTTGACTTACCTTGAGCAAAAGCAATATCCCAAGTATCTAAAAGTTCTTCACTACTACACTCTATCAATTCAGCAACTTTAGGGGCAATAAAGTTAGTGTTTCTATGATGTGTATCTACTTGTTTTAAAAACTCCACTATAATTTCTTTTTTTACATCAAGTATCTGCTTAGCACTTTTATATGCAAGGGATAATTCGTTCGGATCAGCTACTGTATATCCATTCACTTGTAATACATTAATAAGATTTTTAACGGCCTCTATATTACTATTAATAGTTTGAGAGTTTTTAGAAAAATGTGGTGCCTCTATATAATCACCACTAAGAGATAAATCTGCTATATAGTCACCAGCACTTCTCATTTTATTTTTTGCCGTAACAATTAAAGCCCCTTCGCTAGAACGAACCTTAATACCTACATCTAAAGGTGTTAAATTACTATAATAGATACGATTAATTTCATCTCTAAGCTCATCAGTTGCATCAGAAATATGTTGGTACCAACTATATGACTCCTCGGACATCCAAACTTGGCACAAATCTTCATAATTACGTCTATAACCAAACCAACGCCCCATTTGCATTAATGTATCATACATAACAGAGTTGCGATAAAAATAACTAATACATAATCCTTCAAGAGTCAAACCACGCGAGAGACTTAAACCACCAATAGCAATTAATCTAAGACCATTGTCATAGCCCTTATAGTCTAATAGCTTAGATGCATTACCACCATTAATAGATTCTACTCTAATATTTTTAATAGAATTAAATAATTGTGCTCTAATAGATTGCCAGTTTATATCTTTTGTCTCTTCAAAACTACCTACATTTTTAAATTCTTCATTATAAACATCCTCTAATAAATTTAGTAATGAATACTTAGTATAATCTGGATTATGTAAATAATGCTGAATCTTATCTCTTACTAACAAGAAATAATCATTAACTAAATCTTTCAAATCATTCTGAATGCAAATAAATCGGCTTACATTTATAAGCATTGATCTATGTGTTGTTAAATCACCACGTAAATCTCTAATTGCATTAGCAATAAGGAAAGATAAAATTGCCTTCTTCAAAGATAATGGTATATCTAAAGGTAATTCATAATCTTTTTTATGCTTTAATGGTAAAAACTCTTCAAAGTCATCAATCACTCTATACATGGTCTTGTATTGACCCTCTTCAGAATAGATTTCTCTTGCGCCAATATAGTTACTAGGTGGTTGTAACACATAAATATAATCTTTAGGGAATAAGTCTTCATTCTCCATATCTTCTTTTGTATTAGGTTCAATAAACACATTAGCATATGGAGTTGCTGTATAGCCTACATAACTAGATCTCATAAATAAGCCTAGAATACGTCTAATACTTTTATTAATGGATGTAGGATCATCAACCTGACTATTCGTATTAATTGAAGCGTTATCTGCCTCATCATCAATAAATAAAAGCGATTGATTTATTTTATTATAAGTCTGGTCTTTCTTTTCACCATTAAATAGTTTATATATACTATCCAAAACCGCCTTATTTTTCTTTACAACCAAAATCAAAGGAATAGATAAAGAGTCTAACGGAACATTTGAATTAGTTAAAACTGATTTATTGAAATCCTTAATAATTGAAGTGAAAGATGATACTGATATCCCTCCATTAATAAGACCTACGCCTATTGGATTATTACGCCGCTCTCTTTCTAAATCAGATGTATCAATTCCAATAAAACCTTCATCAATACGTGCTTGAGTCTGCTGTCTCAATTTTTCAATTGTGCCAGTCAAAAGAACTATAACTTTATATCCTGCATCAGCAGCTTTATTAATTACAGAAATATAATTTGCAGTCTTACCTGACTGAACATCACCAATTACTAATCCTTTTCTTGCAAAAATTTCATTTTCAACTGGCTCACCTAATAAATTTACGATATCGGTTGTAGAGATATCGATCGATTGAATAACTTTTTCTGGAATTAATAAATCAGAAGATAAATACTTTTTATATCTCTCCCAGTAAGAGTTTCTAGGCTCTATATCAATCGGATTATACCAGTTTTTAAAATTAGGATCACTAGAAATAGCTATACCTGGATCCATAACTATAGTTTGTCTATGATGTAGCTCTTTTCTAACGGCTTCAAACTCTTCTTCATTCAATTCGTATGCTAAGACTGAGCTCATACGATAAATGAGCCCATCAATAAGTTTTTCATCTACCGCCTCATCAGCTTTACTCATTGCACGAATTGCTGATATAACAAGATCTACTATACCTTTACACATCTCATTCATAGCTTATCTCCCCAAATTAAGTGCTTTAGAATATTTTGCAAAAAAGTCTATTTTATTTAATTCTTCATATAGTTTTTCAGAATCGATACCAGGCAATCCTGATAAATTAGCAATTATACTTTTAGCCTCATCTGAATAATCTTTATCAAATGTTTCTTCATTTTTTGCTAACAAAGTATATGCAGCTTTAAACGGAACTGTAGCTTCTATAAGCTTTATAAGTGCTTTAAATTGTTTTGCTTGATCTATAGATAAAGATTGTAAAAAAGCTTTGTAAATAAAAAGTTCCTTATTGATTTCAAAGAGAGTCTCTTCCTTTCTTTTCCGCAATTCCCATACATGATCATACTCATCATTAATCAATTTATTGCCTTGATTAGTATATACACGTTCACTAGAGCCTATAGCGCGTTTTACAATATACTTTAAGTTTTGTTTAATCGAATTAGGTAAACTTGCTGTAGATTTTTTTATGTCAATATCCCAAATATGGTCTAATGAGTTAGGTATATCAACTCTAATACGAGCTAGTTTATTCAACTCATTTTTAGTATCAAGTCTAAACCAAGTTCCCCAAATGATTAAACGATTATTTCGATAAACATATATCCCTTGTTTATTACGCAAATCATCAAGTGTGCCTAATAAATTAATATCTTCTGGACTTAATTTATTTATATAAGGCAAAATATATGGTTTTACCCTAATATTATGTCCTTCTAACTCAATACATTCTTCTGATAAAGGCTGTGTTCCTGGATGTCTTGTTAAGAATGGATCTTTAGCTACCAACGGAATCCAATTAAATCTTAATTCAATAAGATTCTTACTAGTTTTATCTAAAAAATTATGATAAATAAGTTCTAAGTGTGATCGAGCAATAGATATTTTTTCATCAAATAGATTATCCGGCTCACTAGCACCTTCAAGCATCTTATCAAAATCTTCCCAAATAACAATAGTGCCCGTTTCATAAGCATTAAGTTGATCTAAAATTCCAGGAATAGCTTTATTATATTGACTTACCATTTCATCATAATCATAAACCTTTAATGACCAACCTTGTTGCTCAATTATAAAATCTAGATCCCATGATGCTGCGGATATAACATTATTTTTCTTACTAATAACAGTTAACTTTCTACATTGTGATAAAGAGGCTGTCTTTAAACCTAAGCCAAATCGCCCCAAATCTGAGTCAGCACGTTGGTCATTCACGTTTTTACTACCATAACGCATAGCTATAATTAATTCATCTGGTGTCATGCCACAACCATCGTCTAATATAGCTATATATCTAGGAATGATACTAGAAAATCTAACATCTATATGCGTAGCACCATTACCAATACTGTTATCAATAATATCTGCCAATGCAGATTCAAATGTATATCCAATAGATCGTGTCGATTCAACTAAAATATCTGCTCTAGGCTCAACAACTTGAACATTCATACCTTATGCCCCTTATATGAAATTTATAATGCCGGTTATAATTACTCTCATTCTATCATAATTTATGATTAAATTCACATTATTTTCATGTAATAAATTTGATTTTAACAGAATAATTGCTTATGAATTTGCGCAATCTAAATATTACTTTATATATTATCATATAAGACGCGTATTTTTTTACTCATGTAATTTCAAGCATTATGTGAAGATTTCTTCATTGTTTACACATACAAAAAAACCACCCCTAACCAGGGGTGGTTCTAATTTTAGTATCTAATATTAATATTTACTGCTCCCGCAGTTTCTTCTTTTTCTTATACGCCTATCCTCCTTTTCCAAATTTCTCTCCACCCTCCTACTTCTACTTTCACCATCCAAACGATTTTATCTCGTTAGGTCTCTCCAGGCGATAAATAGTTCGGCCACGACTTGAGGGTTTTGGCTGAGTTTGATGCGGGCTAGCATTTTTCGCACGTAGTTGCAGTGTTCTAGCATCGCTTCATTCAGTTTGTGTTTGACATGACGCGGGGATTGGTACACCAAGATCGGTGCAAAGTCCGCCACATGAATATAGCTCGTATCCGGTTCCGGACCTTCGGTAACGATATATTCATAGGGTATAGCCACGTTAAAGAGGCCGTACACCACGTCCTTGCCGATAGGGCGGCGACATTTAATATGCGCAAAGGTTAGATGCGGACCATAGGTCTTAGGCGCAGTATAGCTGCTACGCCGACCATCGCTGGTCATGATGTAATTGGGTCTCAGCCCTTCCTGCATCGCCAGCTCTCGAGTAATCGTTCGCATCGGCAAATGGACCATTTCTTCGCGTCCATCCACAAAATAACACTTCGTACTGTCCCCACCACTAGGTTGATAGGTAGGAATAAAACAAACAATGTGATTCTTTGGATTCGTGTAGATCAAATCCAAATCTTCTCCCTTAGATAGCCAAGCGGCCATCAAATCTGTTAGTTTATCATCTATTGCCATGGAATCCTCTCCAATCTGATCAGGAACATTCCTTTCAACAATACAATGAACACGTGTTCTGTGAAAGCAGATTAGCATGCTTTAATCTGCTGCTGATTTAATTGTATATCAGCCTGTATAATTTGTAAATATATATACAAAACTATAGAAATTTACGTATAATTAAAGACTTTATGATATTGTAAAAGTTAACTATACCTTGATGTGTCATTATTTTCTCATTTAAATTGAGAATTGCATATTTTATGTATATTCGTTAATCGAGTTTAAAAGAAATATGCAATATATAGAATATAAATAAGAAATTAAATTATAATAACTAATGTATATGCAAATCTTCAAAGTCCGTACTCAAATATCTACGCAGCTTTCGAATGGCTCGTTCGTGACGCCGTTGGATGGCTTGGCGGCTGCAGTTCAACTCTTCACTAACCGATACCAAGCTTTGACACTCACCATAGACACGGCGCAGTAGGTCCCGTTGATCAGGAGATAGTCTGCCTAAAGCCCACACTAGACGTGCTCGTATCCTATGCTCTTCGTCGGCACTCATCACCATATCCGCCACATTCTCGCCAGATGCGAAGATATCCATACCAAAGGCGACTTCTCCATCATCGGTAGTGCGATCTGGGATGTGAATTTCACGGCGATAACGTAATCGTTCACGCTTCCAGTACCGCATGTAACCGTACATGATGCCAGCTTTCACAAAGCCTGGGAACGGTACGGGCCCTTCCAAATCAAAGCTATAAATCGATTCTATGAGGATCGCCCATAGATAGCTTTCTACGTCCTCGCGGAACTCGCGGTTTCCCATGCGATTCGTATAGTGCAAGATGAGCGGTCGATACCTGCGACAGAGCTCGATTTGTGCCGCATCATGACGAAGCTCATCAACGGACCACGGTTGATACCCTACCGTCTGAATCCTCATATTTGGCTTTTGACAAATGGACACGAGACTCTTGTCCGACAAGGACGATAAGACCTGATGACCACAGACGAGGGTCTGTAATTTCAGTTTCTCTGGAATACTTCGGCTAGACTCATCAGCTTTCGATAATAAAGAATGAGATGGTAATGCCTGTGTTTCTAATTTTTTTGACTGATAGTTGTCATGTTGTAAGTTTGCAGTTTTAATACATGTTCTTTGTACTAAAGGTTCTTCGTTGGTATATAACATAAATCCCCTTTCCTGCCATGGCATAGCGCTTATGTACACAATACCGCGGAAAGAGTGTTTTGACAAATCGGCAATTCCTTGGAATTTCCCTATATTCTGTTATATTGGAGCCTTAATTTTCATCCATAGTACACCATAAGTATGAGATTCAAAGGGTAATTGCTGAAAATATATTATTACTAAAAATGACACCACATACACAATGTGGTGTCATTTTTTAGAGGAAATATATACTATCATTGGGTAATAGTATTCAATCTTTAAGTAATAGTATTCAATCTGAAATTGTCTGATTAAATCGCAATACACGCGGCTTGGACAAAGTCATTGAGCTGCGGTTTTACATGATTATAATATACATCAGCGCCATAACCGCGTACGATATCGCCCCAGTATTTATATACATAGCGGTACCAGAAATGGAACATACTGTTCGTAAAATGGTAATCCGCATACTTCGCGTTCCCACGATTACTTGCCTGAATGCGGCCCACGAGCCCCATAGAGATGAGATCGTTCAAACGAGATGTGAACGTACCACTTTTAATTTGGCTTTCTTGTAAAAGCTCCACGTAGTACGGTCTTTCCAAGCTAGCAAGGCCCGTTAAAATAGCATTGGCACCCGTTATATTTTTCATATCTCGATGCAAGATATACTGTGTTTCTTCAAAGAGAGCTCCCGTTACTGAGAAGAACAAATTAATAATATTCGTATCGATGCTTTCACCATTATCAAAGTATTGCACATAGGCAGGCAAACCACCTGTTACAGCAAAGACGGTGCGCAAATCATCCTTTGCATAGTGAAGGCCCAAGGATTTCATATCAACCAAGGAAAATGGTTTCACCTCGAGATATTCGGACACGAAAGGTCCGATAAGGCTGCGATTGCCAATGATGCGCCCATCGAGCTGTTCCATGCCATTAGCCATCAAAATGATGTTCAAACGACTCGTATCTTTATAAGTTTCTAACAAATCGCGCAAGTGAATTGGGAACTGAGGTACAGCCTCCACCAAGAATGGATAATCATCAATCACCACAGTCTGAGGTATTTTCACACTGCTTTCAAAAAGTCTTACAAAGGCCTCATGCAAGGTCTCTACAGGCTCAAACTTGTCTTGAGCATCAGCAGGAACAAAACGTGCCTCAAGAGCTCTATTTATATCAGCCACATGGACTGATTCATTAGCCATGCGCCCCGCCAAGTATACCGCCTTATGACGGCGTACAAGTTGCGAAGCCACATAGGATTTACCACTGCGATGAGGACCATATACAACACATAAACTCATTTGGCCCAATGCAATACGGGACTGAATACTCTCTATAATCTCAGCACGTCCCACAAAATTCATATACTCACCTCCAACTA
>OGZS01000343.1_pt1 | contig 31255 bp, 6 predicted proteins | sample 1576901 | NCBI WGS metagenome assembly OGZS01 (sample SAMEA3541563, study PRJEB24748) | human gut metagenome | biome: human gut; feature: human-associated habitat; material: faeces | place: China | collected 2012 | reverse complement strand
GCATCAGGGTTTCCCCCATTGTGCAATATTCCCCACTGCTGCCTCCCGTAGGAGTCTGGGCCGTGTCTCAGTCCCAATGTGGCCGTTCATCCTCTCAGACCGGCTACTGATCATCGCCTTGGTGGGCCGTTACCCCTCCAACTAGCTAATCAGACGCAATCCCCTCCTTCAGTGATAGCTTACATGTAGAGGCCACCTTTCATCTATCCTCGATGCCGAGATTAGATCGTATGCGGTATTAGCAGTCGTTTCCAACTGTTGTCCCCCTCTGAAGGGCAGGTTGATTACGCGTTACTCACCCGTTCGCCACTAAGATTGATAGAAGCAAGCTTCCATCGCTCTTCGTTCGACTTGCATGTGTTAAGCACGCCGCCAGCGTTCGTCCTGAGCCAGGATCAAACTCTCCAAGATACCTTGAAGCTATTTGAATAGCTCATTTATTTTGTTGTCGCTACCATTAAGTAGCTTTCAATTATGGTTGGTTTTGACTTTGTCAAAACCCGCACTCTGGCATATGTTCAATCATTTCGATTGATTACCTATCATTGTTCAGTTTTCAAAGATCTGTGCCCCTTCATATGGGGTACTTGAATATAATAACATTTCCATATACTGATGTCAACAAAATTTGGACAAATTTTACGACAAATTTCAGGAAAATTTTATCATTATTTTTGCACAATTTCACGGCCTAATTTTACAGATTTAAAACTTGAGTTATATTACTTTTTAGACATGTCATATAGGGAGAATTTAAAATAAAAAGAAGCCGCAACAAGAATACATCTATTGCATTCTGTTGCGACTTCTTGTCTATATGACAGTGTGTTAATAGAATCCCTTATTTGTGTCTCAACACTGTATATAAAAACTTTTATATATAAGGTTATTGCAACTGCACATTCCTTATAACAAAAGCCATACATATAATACATATAATGTGATTATATATGTATTAGATGATTAGTTATCTGTCTGAATCGCTTCACGAAGGTTAATTTCGTGCATGTCTCCAACAGAAGGTTCTTCTGCAGACATATTTTTTACAGTTTGTTTTGTAGCAAACCAAACTGCTTCGTTCATGTAATAACGCAATTCTTCATTAGATACATGTTCTTGATCTTGAGCCATGATATCAAGCATAGCATCTTCCAATGCTTGTGCTTCTTCATCAGTCAAAGGACCGCCAACGGCCTTTTGTTTTTGAAGCAATTCATTCATGCGATCAACCATGCTGCGCAATACATTGTAACCATAGCTATTTGTGTAACCTTGGTCCTTATCATATTTAGGGAATGTGTAATAGCTATACTCGTTTTTATTACGGTTTTCACCATTCCAGTTCAATGCAGTTTCTTGGCCATGTACATAACCTAAAGAATGTTTACGGAAATACTCAGCATAGTTATGCTTATCTTTAGAATGTAACCATTTAGCTTCTTCTTTAGTTAACGCTTGATGATTATTCTTTTTGCTTTCAGCTAAAGCAATGTGTTTTTCCGCATTTTCCCATGCTTTCACAAATTCATGGATACTTTGTACCGCCTGAGGGCTAGCCACAGGAACCAATACAACAGAACCTGTTGTAGGCACTTTAGCTGGATTTGGTAAAAGCAATGGATCATCAAATGTAGCAGATGCCGCATTAACATGGAATACGCCACTGCCGAATAATACTGCCGCTGTGAAAGCAAGCAAAGTGGATTTTTTCATTATATATTCCTCTTTTCTATCAACGAATTAAATCGGGTGAGAGGACCCCCTAAAGAGGAATCCTCACCCCGTAATGTTCAGTATGAACGTATTATAAACCTAGTCTTGCCATCATTGCAGCAATATTAGCTTTCATTTGTTCATTTTCAGCTTTCAAATCAGCTACTTCACCTTTTAATCCTTGATTTTCAGCTTTCATTGCAGCAAGTTCACGTTGCATTGCATATGTAGAACTGATAGGTCCTTTACGATAACGATCTGCAGTTTCTGCTTCGCCGTCTCTGTTACCTACTTTCCAAGTTACACCAGCATTTGCCATCATATGGCTATTGCTGCCTGCCCAAGCTACACCAGCATGTAACATCATGGATTCATTTTTATAATGAGCCACACCTAATGCCAATGCGGAGTCGCCACGGTAGTTACCGTAACCTGCCATAATTTGAGTAGGTTCGTAAGGGTCATAAGCCATAGGTTTCAATGCGGACAATGCGGAGGACATCGCACCAACTTGACGAACTTCGTTTATAACATTATTCATGCTATTTGCAACACGATTAAGTTGGGAACCATTAACAGCATCAGTAGAAGTGGAGCTAATTTCGCCTGGAGCCACGTTCGTAATCTTATTACCGCCGTTGTTCAAACCAGAGCTTGTTAAGGATACGCTGCCACCACCGTTATTCTTAATTGTGATACCGTTACCGTTTGTCACAGTTGTATGACCGGAGTTATCCATAGTTGTAATGGAGTTGATACCAGTAATATCTTTTGCCAAACGAACATTCAAGCTGCCGTTGTTATCGGAAATAACACCGATATTGTTTGCAGTGGAAAGTTTGCTTTCATCAGTAACGCCACCTTTAACGGTTACCTTATCACCTAAGTTACGATGGAATTCACCTTTATCACCTGCAAAGTCTAAGCCGGCTTTCTTAAGGCCATCGATACCTTTCTTCAAGTCGCCGATGTTAGCGCCATTTGTTAAGCTGCTGCTATTATCAGCGATATTGTTGATATCTTCGCCTTCGCCATAACCGCTTGCCATGTTAACAACTTTATTGCCACCATTGTTCAAGCCGTCCTTAGTCAATGTTACTGCACCAGTACCATCTTTAGGGGAACCTTGACCTGCTGGAGGAGTAGTAATTGCAACACCGTTGCTGCTAACAGTAGTAGTTACTTTTTCACTACCCATGCCGGATGTAACAACCATGCCGTCTGCATTTGTTCTTGTGCTCTTAGTCTTTTTATCAGTAGTTACAATACCATTAGCAGTTAATTCAGTGGCCTTAGTCGGATTATCTACAAGTACACCTTTAGCTGTTGTTTGAGTTGTATTATTTTGATTATCAGATACTTTCACATTACCTGCAGTAAGAGCAGTTGTATTGCCTAATGTATCAGTGCTTGTAACACCTACACCGTTTGTTACAGTAGAGAATTTCTTATCGTCAGTAGTGGTAATCACACTGCGTAAGTTCAAGTCTTTTTTGATATCTACAGTGTATGTTTTGGACTTATCCGCATTTGTTGTAGATGTTACAGTTGTATTGCCGCTATCGCCAGCTTTCACTGTTGTAGTTGCTGCCGCCATGCTGCTCTTCAACTGTTGAACGTTAACTGCATCTGTATCATTTACACCAGCTGCCACGTTAGTAATCTTTTGATTATTTGCGTTTAAGCCTTCGTTAGAAATGTATGTTTTACCGCCTACGGACACGCCTTTATTATCAAGAACAACTTGTTTGCTTGGATCGGAACCAACAGTTACGGAATCAAGACCTTTAAGATTCTTAGCGAGTTTAACGTTCAAGTTGCCGTTTTCATTAACTACGCCAATGTTACCATTTGAAAGTTTAGAAGCATCAGCTTCGCCACCTTTAAGTTCCAATGTTTGACCAAGGTCTTTATGGATAGCTTCACCGGAGTCGCCTTTGAAGTTCAAGCCTTTCTTAGTCAAGTCTTCAGTATTTTTATCAATTTTGTTGTCTACAACTTTCAATTGATCTTCTGTTGCAGCTTGACCATTAGTGATCTTATTAGGATCCCAAGTTCTGTTAGTCAAATCGTTAACAGTACCAGAACCACCATTGATAGTTACCTTACCGGAGTTGATTGTACCGTTTGTACCATTGATATTTACAGCATTAGAACCTTCGCCAGCTCTAATGATACCTGTTGTACCATCGAAATGAACTGATGTATTGCCAGAGCCCAATGTCACTGTGTCTTTCAAGTTTACAGTGTATGTTTTAGCTTTTGTAAGATCGTTGATTTCTTCTTCAACATGAATGTTCTTGCTACCTTTTACCTTAGTATCGGACGCAGCTTTTACTTCATTCAATTGTTTAAGGTTAACAGCATCGCTATCTTCTGTACCAGCTTTAACGTTTTTGATTTGTGTATTGTTTGCATTGAAGCCGTTGTTTGTAACAAATGTATTACCGCCAATTGTCAAACCATTATTGTTAATAGTTGTTTGACCAGTTGTTACGCTATTCAAGCCTGTTAAATCTTTTGCAAGTTTAACATTCAACTTACCGTTTTCGGATACAACACCGATATTGTTGTCAGACAATTTAGCTTTATCAGTAATGCCACCTACAACATCCAATGTTTGACCAAGATCTTTATGGATTACTTCGCCAGAATCAGCTTGGAAGTTCAAGCCCTTCTTAGTCAAGTCTTCAGTGTTCTTATCGATTTTGCTATCTACAACTTTCAATTGATCTTCTGTTGCAGCTTGACCACTTGTGATGTGTGCAGGATCCCAAGAAATGTTAGTCAAGTTGTTTACAGTACCGTTTGCACCGTTAACAAGAACTTTACCAGCATTGATGTTACCTGTTACGCCATCGATTGCTACTTTACCAGCGTTGATTGTGCTGTTTACACCATTGATAGTTACTGCGTTCGCACCGTTACCAGCTTTCACGATACCAGTTGTACCGTCGATGTTAACAGCTGTGTTACCGGAACCCAATGTTACAGTGTCTTTCAATGCAACTGTGTAAGTTTTAGCTTTTGTAGTTGGATCTACAGCTTCATCAACGTCGATGTTTTTGCTACCTTTTACTTTTGTATTAGATGCAGCTTTTACATCGTTCAATTGTTTAACATTTACAGCATCGTTATCTTCTACGCCAGCTGTTACGTTTTTGATTTGCGTATTGTTAGCGTTGAAGCCATTAGCTGTAACGAATTGTTTGTTGTTGATTGTCAAACCATCGTTGTTGATAGTTGTTTGACCAGTTGTTACGCTGTTCAAGCCTGTTAAATCTTTTGCAAGTTTAACATTCAACTTACCGTTTTCGGATACAACACCGATATTGCCGTCAGACAATTTAGCTTTATCAGAAATACCACCTACAACATCCAATGTTTGACCAAGGTCTTTATGAATTAATTCACCAGAGTCAGCTTGGAAGTTCAAGCCTTTCTTACTGTTGTCTGTAACTTTTTGATCTACAGATTGCAATTGATCTTCTGTTGCAGCTTGACCGTTAGTGATGTTATTAGGATCCCAAGTTCTGTTAGTCAAGTTGTTTACAGTACCATTTGCACCGTTAACTAGAACTTTGCCAGCATTGATGTTACCTGTTACACCATCGATCGCTACTTTACCAGCATTGATTGTGCTGTTTACGCCATTGATAGTCACTGCGTTAGCGCCTTCACCAGCTTTTACGATACCTTTTGTACCGTCGATGTTGACTGCATTATTACCGGAACCTAATGTTACAGTGTCTTTCAATGCCACTGTATAGGTTTTAGCTTTTGTTACATTATCTACAGTTTCATCAACATTGATGTTTTTGCTACCTTCTACTTTTGTATTAGATGCAGCTTTTACATCGTTCAATTGCTTAACGTTAACAGCATCGTTGTCTTCTACACCAGCAGTTACGTTTTTGATTTGCGTATTGTTAGCATTAAAGCCATTAGCTGTAACGAATTGTTTGTTGTTAATTGTCAAGCCATCGTTGTTGATAGTTGTTTGACCAGTTGTTACGCTGTTCAAGCTTGTTAAGTCTTTTGCAAGTTTAACATTCAACTTACCGTTTTCGGATACCACACCGATGTTGTTGTCAGACAATTTAGATTTCTCAGTAATGCCACCTACAACATCCAATGTTTGACCAAGATCTTTATGGATTAATTCGCCAGAATCAGCTTGGAAGTTCAAGCCTTTCTTAGTCAAGTCAGTGCTATTGTCAGTGATTTTCTTATCAACAATTTTCAATTGGTCTTCTGTTGCAGCTTGACCACTTGTGAAGTTTTTGCCATCCCAAGTGATGTTTGTCAAGTTATTTACAGTACCAGCAGTACCGTTGACAGTCACTTTACCGGAGTTGATAGTGCCGTTTGTACCATTGATAGTTACAGCATTAGCACCGTCACCAGCTTTTATGATACCTGTAGTACCGTTGATGTTGATTGCATTATTGCCGGAACCTAAAGTTACATTGTCTTTCAATGCTACTTTGTAAGTTTTAGCTTGTGTATTAGGATCTACTGTGGAGTTAACATTGATGTTTTCGCTACCTTCAACTGTAGTGTTAGATGCATTTTTAACTTCATTCAATTGATTCAAGTTAACTGCATCATTGCCATCAGTACCAGCTTTTACGTTTTTGATTTGTGTGTTGTTAGCATCAAAACCGTTAGCTGTAACGAATTTCTTACCACCAATTGTTAAACCTTCGTTATTAATTGTTGTAGCACCAGTTGTTACGCTTGTTAAGCCAGTCAACTCTTTAGCGAGTTTAACATTCAACTTACCGTTTTCAGATACCACACCGATGTTATTGTCGGACAATTTAGCTTTATCGGAAGTACCACCTACAACGTCTAATGTTTCACCAAGGTCTTTATGAATGCTTGTAGCATCATCGCCTTTGAAGTTCAAGCCCTTCTTAGTCAAGTTGCTACCGTTGTCAGTGATTTTCTTATCAACAACTTTCAATTGGTCTTCTGTTGCAGCTTGGCCGCTTGTGATGTTATTAGCATCCCAAGTGATATTTGTTAAGTTGTTAACAGTACCTTTAGCACCGTTAACAAGAACTTTACCGGAATTGATATTGCCTGTTACACCGTCAATCGCTACGTTACCAGCATTAATTGTGCTGTTTGTACCGTTGATAGTTACAGCATTGTTGCCTTCGCCGGCTTTTACAATACCTTTTGTACCATCGATGTTAACAGCTGTATTGCCGGAACCCAATGTTACTGTGTCTTGTAAACCAACTGTATAAGTCTTAGCTTTAGTAAGTGGATCTTCAGAATCAGTTACATTGATGTTTTTACCTGCTTTTACAACTGTTTTAGCTGCCGCTGCGTTGTTGGATACTTCTTTCAACTGTTTAAGGTTAACTGCATGGTTATCCTCTGTACCAGCTTTCACATTTGTGATTTGAGTATCGTTAGCATTGAAGCCATTACTTGTAACAAATGTGTTGCCACCGATTGTCAAACCATTGTTGTTAATAGTTGTAGCACCAGTTGTTACGCTGTTCAAGCCTGTCAAATCTTTAGCAAGTTTAACATTCAATACGCCGTTGTTATTAACTACGCTGATGTTATTTTCTGAAAGTTTAGATGCGTCAGCTTGACCGCCAGAGATTTTCAAAGTTTGACCAAGGTCTTTATGAATTGCAGTACCTGCATCACCTTGGAAGTTCAAGCCTTTTTCTACGATTTCAGTTTTTGTAGTATCAATTTTATTATCTACTACTTTCAATTGATCTTCTGTAGCAGCTTGACCATTAGTAATAGCTTTAGGGTTCCAAGTTCTGTTAGTCAATTCGTTAACAGTACCTGTAGTACCATTGATTGTTACTTTACCGGAGTTGATAATACCATTTGTGCCGTTGATAGTCACAGCATTATCGCCAGTACCAGCTTTCACGATACCTGTTGTACCGTTAATATTGATAGCTGTATTACCAGAGCCTAATGTTACTTCATCTTTCAAGCCTACAGTATATGTTTTAGCTTTAGTTACATTGTCGATACTTTCATCAACTTTAATGTTTTTACCTTCAGCTACCTTTGTATTTGCTGCAGATGCACTGTTGGATACTTCTTTTAATTGTGCCAAGTTTACTGCATCGCTGTCGATTGTACCACGAGCAACGTTAGTAATCTTGTTACCACCATTATCCAAGCCAGTTTTAGTAAGAGATACAGATGCATTGTTTGTAGCACCGTTGCTGATAGTTACACCGTTGGAAGTAACTTTTGTATCGCCTACAGTTACGCTGTTCAAACCTTTAAGGTCTTTTGCCAAACGAACTTTCAAATCGTTAGAACCATCGGATACAACACCGATATTGTCTTCTGCAGTCAATTTGGAAGCTTCAGTAATGCCACCTTTAACGTTAACTTGTTCACCAAGTTTTTTATTGATTACGTTACCGGAGTCAGCACCGAATTTCATGCCTTTATTGATCAATTCTTCTTTAGTCTTGAACAATTGGCTGCCATTGATAGCATCTTTAGATGTAGCTGTTACAGCACCATCTTTTACATTTGTAATTGTAGTGCCGTCAGCACCTTCCAATGTTACCTTAGTCTTATCAACAACACCGTTATTGATGTCATATTTAACAGCACGATCTGTCAATTTATCTACAGAAGTCTTGGATGCAATGTTATTGATTGTAACTTGCTCTTTAACGCCTGCATGGTTTTTATCCTCTACGGTCAAGGATACTTCACCATTGTCGTTTACCTTGTAGGAACCGTCAGCGCTGGAGTTTCTTACAAGACGATAGTCAGTTGCACTGCTACCTTGTTGAGTAATTTGTTCACTAACTTTTTTCAACTGATCTTCAGTCGCTGCACGACCAGATACGATAGATGTGGAATCCCAGTTCTTATTGCTCAAGTTAGTTACATAATTACCAGTTTCACTTGCATGTTTCGTATTTTGAACAGTTTGAGCGCCCATTACAACAGCACCAGCAGTTACTCTACCTGCTGTACCATCAAGAACTACTTGATTGTTACCGCTACCCAATGTCACTTTGTTGTTCAAACGAAGATCATATTTAGCGCCTTCAGTGCTTGTAGCAGGAGTTGTTGTCAATTTAAGGTTATCATCGGAAACAGTTACTTTTGAATGTTTGCCTGCTTCGATTTTCACATCATGTAATTGGCTGCCATTTACAGCATCTGTAGAAGTAGAGGATACTTCACCAGCTTTCAAGTTAGTAATTGTTGTACCGCCTTGGCCTTCCAAAGTAACCTTGTTTTTATTAACAGTAGTACCGTTAAGATCATATTTAACAGCACGTTCTGTCAATTTATCCAATTCAGTTTTGGATGCGATATTGTTGATTGTTACCGTATTAGCAGGGTTGTTAGGATGAGCTTCATCTTTAACTTTCAAATCAACTTTGTTGTTTTCTACAGAGTAAGAACCATCTGCAGAATTTGTATTATTGATCAAGCGGTAATCTGTTTTAGCCGCATTAGTAGTCTTGATTTCATCAGACACTTTTTTCAACTGATCTTCAGTTGCTGCACGACCAGATGTGATGGTAGGATTCTGAACATTCCATTCTTTATTGTCCAAACCAGTTACATAGTTTTTATTGTCGCTATGTTTACCTACACGAACAGAACCTGCAGTTACGCTGTTCAAACCTGTTAGGTCTTTTGCTAACTTAACATTAAGGTTTCCGTCTTTAGCTACAACACCGATGTTATTGTCAGATAAAGCACCTGTAGCGCCACCAGTAATACCTAAAGTATCACCAAGTTGTTTATTGATTTTAACATTGTTATCGCCTTGGAAGCTCAAGCCTTTAGCGATCTTGTTAGTGTTATTTGTGATATTAGTAGTATTGATATCTTGTTGCTCTTTAGAAGCAAGGTTCGTCAACTTAACTTGTTTAGGGTTGGAACCATCAGCATCAGCAACAGTCAATGTCATGCTACCATCAGCAGCTACTTTATATTCGCCATTGCTACCTGCTGCAGGGTTTGCAATCAAACGGTAGTCAGTTTTGGAAAGACCATTAGAGATTTTAGAGATATCAACATCGAATGTTTGATTGTCATTACGTGTCAATGTCAATCTCTTACCGTCATTGGATACTGTACCGGATGTAACATACGTATTTTTCAAACCTGTTACTTCAGCAGTCAAACCATTTGTACCGGTCATGTTAATCTTGCCGTTACCGTTTGCTTCATACGTTGCAGAACCACGTTGCAAGTATTTATCGTATTTTGCAGCAATACGAGAAATATCACCAATATTAGCCGCATTAGTTAATGTATCACCGCCAGATTGCACATTGGTAATTTGATAACCACCAGCATTGATACCGGTTTTGCTCATAGATACGCTACCAGTTGTAACGGAGTTGAAGTTTGCATTATCAACTGTTGCAACTGTAACATTGTCTCCGGCGCCTTCTAATTTAATATTTTTACCAGCGTTAAAGTTCACTGTACGGTTTGGAGCTTTTACGTCTTTAACCTTTTGGCCATTAACTTGAAGTTCCCAACCTTGGTTTACGGATTGAATTGCTTCATGAACAGTGTTTTTACCTGTATCACCAATATTAGTCATGGTGATAGTACCGTTTTGGTCAACCTTAGCATTACCGCCTAAGATATTTTTAGTGCTGTTAGCTACATTACCTACTGCATTAGCAACGCCATATAATTGGCTACCATTAATAGCATCTGTAGATTGTGCATTCACACGACCAGCTGCTACGTTAGTAATTGTACGTTTTGTAGAGTTATTACCTACGCTAACGGTAGAATCAGCAGTACCACCAGCATAGTTATATTGCAAACCGTTAATAGTTTCACTAGCAGTGCTTACAGGAGCAGCTGTTGCAGAATTAGCACCTAATGCAACGCCACGAACATTATTTACTGTTGCTTTGCTACCGAGAGCTAAGCCTTCGTTTTCTTGTACACTTGCTTCGCTACCGATTGCTACCGCATCAGTTACTTCTTTTTGAGCTTTAAGTTTAGTGATTAATTCAGGATTATCTTTGTAAACGCTACGATCACGTACACGTTCTAATGTACCAGCTTGAGCGCTTACGCCCAATGCGATGGAGCGGGAACCGGTTGCTTGTGCATCATCACCGATAGCCACAACATTTTTCTTGTCTCCATCTTGAGTGCTCAAAGCACTAGCCTCACGACCCATAGCAATAGAGCCATAACCTTCAGAATGAGCATTGTTACCGATAGCAGTAGAACGTTCACCTAATGCCCATGCCGCATTACCTGCTGCTACAGAAGATCCGCCCAATGCATATGTATCGTTACCAAGAGCAACACCGGAACCACCATGAGCACGTGCAGAGTTACCTACGGCAACGGAGTTATTTACTTTGTATTGAGGATCATCTTTAATACCGGATTCAGCATTATTACCAATCGAAACACCATCTACCGCATATGTTTTAGCATTGTTACCAATAGCTACTGCGTTATCACGATAATGAGCAGCACGATTACCAATGGCTACACCTTGAGTTCCATTGGAAGTAGCTTGAGTACCAATGGCTACACCATCAGCAAAAGCCTTTTGATCTCGAGTTGTACCTGCTTCAACTTTTGCACCTTGACCGATAGCAATAGAACGAGCAGTATTAGCTTGGGTATTACTACTTTCGTCATATTTTGTATATTGAGTTTTTTTATCATCCATGAAAGGCGTAGGATTAGCTGACCCGATAGCAATAGATTGAGCACCTTTTGCCAATGCGGAGTGACCCATCGCCAAGCTAGCTTCTCCTTGTGCGGATGCAGCTGTACCAATAGCTGCCGCATATTTTGCACCTGCATAGGCTTGACGCATCATTGCTAGTGAATTAAATCCGTTGGCTTTTGTTGCGGCACCCACCGCAATAGAACCAATATCATTAGATCGTGCATATTGACCTAAAGCAACACCTAATCCACGAGCATTGGAGTAGTCACCAATAGCAATACCAGATACCGAACCATCTGCAGATCGTGCACTAGCACTATTGCCAAGTTCTATACCAAACACCTTATTATTAGTATATAGTTTAGTATTATCTTTTTTATTGACCACTTTACCACTACCAGGGTTACCAGGCGTTTCATAATCATACATTAAAATTTCAGGTGCACCAGGTTGAGGTCTTAACCAATTAAAAACAGCGTTTTCACCAAGCTCTGGATTAACAGAGAAACCTTTATCCCCAGCCTGAACATTCGAAACCAACCCGCTACCGCAGGTCAAAACCATAGCCGCCAAGCCAACTTTTACCGAAGCTTTTGCGGAATTACTAACAAAGCTTTTGGAGCCACGAGTATGGCTTTTTGCAATTTCAGATACAACGACATATGCGCCTCGTACCTGACTCCAAATTACCCTATAAATACGATTCATTTAGTAGTACCTACCTTTCACACAGTTTTATAAGGGATTCTAAAACCAACACTAAAACACTAAAAATAATAAAATTTTCATCAAAAATTTAATTACTATACATATAAAATATCAGATTAGTTTATGAATGTAAATATATTTTTTTCATATTTCGCTCATTTATTTTCAGAACTTTAAACTTCTTTTAAAAATTGATTTTCTTACTCATTTAAATATATTTTCAATCATAAAAACCCTTACAACAATGGGCCAAACAACACTTATAATCTAAAGCTAATGATTTTATAGTAAATTAATCACATTTATAATTTTCGATTAAAATTATATGTTCTGTATTATACACTATTATGAAAAGTTTGTGAAGTTAAACACAAAAAAAGAACGAAAGTCCTTTCACAGTAGACTTTCGTTCTTTCATTTTATATACCATATAGGGTTAAAATCATCTAATTTTCATGGGTATTTTCTGGTACATCAGCTCGCTTTTTATCACATGAACGCAAGATGAAATAGATATGAATTACATGCCTAAACGACTCATAATAAGAGCCAATTGTCGCTTAGTTTCTTCATTATCTTTCTGTAGACGAAGATTATCTTCTTTTAATGCCGCATAGTCTGCAGTTAATTTTTCATCCTGCGCTTTCATGCGTGCATTTTCAGCTTTCAAAGCAGTCATTTCATCCTGCATTACGTACATAGAACTGATAGGACCGCCCTTGTAGCGTTCAGGAATAGCCTTTTTCTCATCAGAAGTACCGAATTTACGAGTTACACCGGCATTCACCATATTATGACGGCTACCAACAGATACGCCTGCATGGAACATAGTGTCTTCCGATGTGTAATGTGCAACACCTAAAGCCGCTGCTGTTTCACCTCTGTAATTACCGATACCAGCCATCACTTGAGTTGGTTCTAACGGATCGTATTGAATAGGTTTCAACGCAGACATAGCCGCCGCATGAGCACCTACACGTTGCGTTTCGCCCGCCACGGAATTAATAGCATTGGCCATGCCCTCTGTAACTCCTTTCAATTGATTTACGTTAACCGCATCCGTACCGTTTACACCAGGACCTACATTGCTGATTGTTTTACCACCATTATTCAATCCGTCTTTAGTAAGACTTACAGTGTTACCGCTAGCAGGAGTAATGGTTATACCACTGCCGTTTACAACCGTAGAGTTACCTGCAGCATCCTTAGTCGTTACGGACGTAAGACCTTTCAAATCTTTCGCCATACGAACTTTAAGATTAGTGCCGTCAGATACAACACCTACATTATCTTCTGTAGTCAACTTGCTAGCATCAGTAATACCACCGATTACATTTACCTGTTCGTTAAGCTTTCTGTTAATCACATTACCGGAATCACCGCCGTATTTCATACCATCGTCTTTAGTTGCCACTTGATGTGTCTTGCCCTGTTCATCTTGGTACTTAATACGAGTGATTGCATTACCTCCTAGATCAGAATCGCCCTTATCAGCAATCATATCTGCATTGCGACCATCTTTACCGGTTAAACCGATGTGACCAACGCCGTCTTTGCCGGACATAGATACAGCATCTTTACCGTCTTTACCTGTAATAGCTACTTTACCGTCTGTACCATTCGCGGCGTCTGGACCTGTAATGGAAACACCATCTTGACCGTTTTTGCCAACTTTCACCTTATCAGTCGTTACCGTATCGGCAGTGACCGTTTTGGTAGTAACGCTATCGGTCTTAAGATTCTTAGCCATTTTAATAGTAACATTACCATTTTCGGCTACTGTTTTGATATTTTCACCGGAATAATCACTATCAGCCCCTTGACCTTCACCTTTGATAGTAACCTTTTGACCTAAATCACGGTGGAAATCGCCTGTATTACCGGCAAAATCCATACCTTTCTTCGTAATGTCATCACCTAAGTTATTAATCTTATTATCCAAGGTATTATGGGACTTCTGCAATTGATCTTCTGTAGCAGCACGACCACTTGTGATATTGTTAGGATCCCAATCTTTGTTTTCCAAACCTGTCACATGACCGTCCTTGCCATCAACAGATACTTTACCGGCATCAATCTTACCGTCTTTTCCGTCGATTGTTACCTTATCTCCGGCCTTAATTGTACCGTTTGTACCGTCGATTGCAACATTGCCGACCTTGATTGTACCCTTATCGCCATCGATTTCAACTTTATCACCAGCTTTAATGATGCCTTTGTTTCCGTCAATGGTAACTTTATCCCCTGCTTTGATTGTACCTGTTGTACCATCCATTGCAATTTGTTTTGTAGGATCAGTCCCCATTATTACTTGGTCTTTGAGGCCCACTTTGTAATTTGTAGAACCGTCCGCATTAGTGGTCTTATCTACTTGGACATTATTACCTGCCGTTACTGTTGTAGTAGCAGCTGCTGCGGCTTTATCCAATTGGGATTTATTAACCGCATCCTTAGAATCAGTACCATCAGCTACATTCGTAATCTTCTTGTTGGACGCATCGATACCGTCCTTCGTCATGGATGGACCGTTGGTAATCTTCACCCCGTCTTTTGTAACAGCAGTCAACGGATTGCCATCCTTATCTTGAACGGTCATACCTTCACCATTTACAACGGTTTTACCGTTTGCACCATTAGTGCCATTATTGAAAGTTATGGAATCCAGACCTTTAAGATTTTTTGCCAAACGAACATTAAGGATATTATTTTTGCTAATAACACCGATATTGTTTTCGGTCAACTCATCTTCACTTGTAACACCACCCTTAATGTCCAATTGTTCATTAAGTTTCTTCTTGATGGTAGTACCAGAGTCGCCACCATATGCCATGCCATCATCTTTGGTTGCCACTTGATGGGTTATGCCACTTTCATCTTGATATTTAATGCGAGTAATTTCATTTCCATTAACATCAGCAGACCCTTTTTCAGCAGTAATATCCGCACTTTTACCGTCTTTACCACTTAATCCGATGTGACCAACACCATCTTTACCGGACATGGACACCGCATCCTTGCCGTTTCTATCTGTAACAGCTACCTTACCGTCGGTGCCATTCACCGTATCTGGACCTGTAAGAGATACGCCCTCCTTACCGTCTTTACCGACTTTCACGGATTCAGCCTTAAGATTTTTGTTCATCTTCACATCGATAGTCGTGTTACCTGTTGCTGCATCTTGTTTGATGAAAGTCTTAATATTGTCACCACTATAGTCGGTATCAGCAGCTTTGCCTTCACCTTGAACAGTGACAGTAGAGCCTAATTTATTGGTTTGTACACCGCCTACATTGGCATTGAATTTGAGACCTGTATCAGTTTGACCCGCCAAAGCTTGTTTCAATTGATCCTCTGTTGCAGCACGACCGGATACGACTTTACCTGCGTCCCAAGTCTTATTATCAAGCCCTGTCACGTAGTTACCTGTATTAGCAGGGGTTGCACCATCGGATTGTTTACCCATGGTTACAGTACCGGCTTTCACAGTTTCTGTAGCAGTAACAGATGTAACGTTAAGATCTTTCTTCAATTTTAGACCAATCTTAGTGTCGTCACCGGTTTGCGTGATTTCCGTCGTAATATTATCGTCGCCGTTTACCGTTACCTTGGAGCCTAATTTATTCGTTTTTGCATCATTATTATCTGCGTCAAAACGAAGACCTTTATTGGTCACTTCAGTCTTAGCGTCATTAATATTATTGTTGAGTTCAGTTTTAGTGTCAGCGATATTTTTGTTTAATTCGGTTTTAGTATCACCAATGTTTTTATTTAATTCAGTCTTTGTATCAGCGATATTCTTGTTTAACTCAGTTTTAGCTTCATGTAATTGACCGCCGTTAACCGCGTCTTTGGAATTAGCCGCAATATTACCATCAGCAACATTGGTAATCTTTTGGTCGTTCGCATTGATGCCATTTGGAGATACATAGGTCTTACCACTTACGGTCAAACCACCACTATTGATGGTTGTACCGCCAGCTGTTACGCTATCTAAACCAGTTAATGTTTTAGCCAACTTCACGTTCAATGTGCCTGTGCCATCAGATACAACACCAATATTATTATCCGTTAAATCTGTAGCCGCAGCTCCACCTTTAATGGCAACAGTACCACCTAGCTTCTTATTGATAGTCGTACCGGAATCGCCTCCAAAGTTTAGGCCTTTGTCCACTTCGGATTTAGATGCTACATCTTTAATCGTTACGGTTTTTGTTTTATCCGGATGGTTCTTATCCTGTACGGTCAATGCTACGTCACCGTTGGCATCTACAGTGTAGTCACCATTAGAGCCTGCCGTAGGATTCGCAACAAGACTAAAGTCTGTTGCACTAGCACCTTGTTTCTTAACTTCATCACTAACCGTTTTTAACTGATCTTCCGTTGCTGCACGGCCAGGTGCAATCGTAGGATTTTCAATGCTCCACGCCTTATTATCAAGACCTGTTACGTAATTACCCGTATTGGCAGGAGTTGCACCATCAGATTGTTTACCCATAGTTACAGTGCCGGCTTTCACAGTTTCTGTAGCCGTAACAGATGTAACATTAAGATCTTTCTTCAATTTAAGGCCGATCTTCGTATCGTCACCGGTTTGCGTGATTTCCGTCGTAATATTGTCGTCGCCGTTTACGGTTACCTTGGAGCCTAGTTTATTCGTTTTTTCAACGTTATTATCCGCATCAAAACGAAGGCCTTTATTGGTCAGTTCAGTCTTAGCGTCATTAATATTATTGTTGAGTTCGGTTTTGGTGTCAGCGATATTTTTATTTAATTCGGTTTTAGTATCACCAATATTTTTATTCAACTCGGTCTTAGCATCGCTAATGTTTTTATTTAACTCAGTTTTAGCGTCATGCAATTGACCACCATTAACCGCGTCTTTGGAGTTTGCAGCAATATCACCATTAGCGACATTAGTAATCTTTTTGTCGTTCGCATTGATACCGTTCGGAGATACATAATTCTTACCGCCTACGGTCAAACCACCACTATTGATGATTGTGCCACCAGCTGTTACGCTGTCCAAACCAGTTAATGTTTTAGCCAACTTCACGTTTAACGTACTGCCATCAGATACGACACCAATATTACCATCGGTCAAGTTCGCAGCCGCTGCACCGCCTTTAATGGCAACAGTACCACCTAATTTCTTATTAATAGTCGTGCCAGAGTCGCCATTAAAGTTCAAGCCTTTATCCAATTCGGATTTAGATGCTACATCTTTAATCGTTACGGTTTTTGTTTTATCCGGATGGTTCTTATCTTGAACTGTCAATGCCACGTCACCATTGGCATCTACAGTATAATCACCATTGGAACCTGCCGCAGGATTTGCAACGAGACTGAAGTCCGTTGCATTAGCACCTTGAGTTTTGATAGCTTCAGTAACAGTCTTCAATTGATCTTCTGTTGCAGCACGTCCGCTAACAGCAGTCGGATTAGTTACGCTCCATGTTTTATTATCAAGACCTGTTACGTAGTTACCCATAGTAGCAGGGGTTACACCATCAGATTGTTTACCCATGGTTACAGTGCCGGCTTTCACAGTTTCCGCTGCCGTAACAGATGTAACATTAAGATCCTTTTTCAATTTGAGGCCGATCTTCGTATCGTCACCAGTTTGACTAATTTCCGTCGTAATATTGTCGTCGCCGTTTACTGTTACCTTAGAGCCTAGTTTATTCGTTTTTTCAGCGTTATTATCCGCATCAAAACGAAGGCCTTTGTTGGTAAGTTCAGTTTTAGCGTCACCAATATTTTTATTCAACTCAGTCTTAGCATCACTAATGTTTTTATTTAACTCAGTTTTAGTGTCATGCAATTGACTGCCGTTCACCGCATCTTTGGAGTTAGCCGCCACATCGCCATTAGCAACATTGGTAATCTTTTGGTCGTTCGCATTGATACCATTTGGAGATACATAATTCTTACCACCTACGGTCAAACCACCACTATTGATGATAGTGCCACCAGCTGTTACGCTGTCCAAACCAGTTAATGTTTTAGCTAACTTCACGTTTAACGTACTGCCATCAGATACGACACCAATATTATTGTCCGTCAAGTTCGCAGCCGCTGCACCACCTTTGATGCTAAGCTTATCGCCCAACTGTTTATTAATTACAGCGCCGCTATCTCCATCAAAGTTAAGGCCTTTAGCAATAGTCGTATTGATTGTGGATATAGCATTTTTATTAGTCGTAATATCTTGCGTATTTTGAGCAATGTCAGTTATGTTTTGAGCTATTTTATCCTTGTTCGTATTAACTTGCGTATTAACAGATTTCAACTGATCTTCCGTTGCAGCACGACCAGTTACGGCTTGTGGATTATCTACATCCCAAGCAGTATTGGTAAGACCAGTTACAGTGCCTGCAGTACCATCCACAGATACAGGATTAGCAGTTCCTAAGGTGATTTTATCCCCTAATCCGACAGTATATTCCTTACCGCCGGCTGCATTTGTACCTTCTTCTACAGTGATATTGCTGTTTTTAGCTTTCACAGTACTTGCCTTAGCAGTTCCACCGATAGCATCCTGCAACTGACTGAAGTTAACCGCATCAGTAGGATCTGTGCCTTTTGCTAGACCGGTAATCTTTTGATTATTTGCATTGATACCGTTTGGCGTTACGTAGGTCTTGCCGCCTACGGTCAAACCACTACTATTAATAGTCGTTCCACCAGCTGTTACGCTATCCAAACCAGTTAATGTTTTAGCTAGTTTCACATTTAATGTGCTACCATCAGACACGACACCGATATTATTGTCCGTAAGATCCGCCGTAGCACCACCTTTAATGGTAACAGTGTCGCCCAATTTTTTATTAATCGCAGTACCGCTATCGCCGTTAAAGTTTAATCCTTTATTGATATTAGTTACATTTGTATTAACCTTATCATTAACGGATTTCAACTGATCTTCCGTAGCAGCACGACCACTTACAGCTTGAGGATTATCCGCGTTCCAAGACTTATTATCGAGCCCTGTTACAAAGTTACCGTTTGCACCGCCAGCACCACCAGCTTGTTTGCCCATAGTCACAGTGCCAGCTTTCACAGTATCAGCAGCAGTAACAGTAGTAACATTGAGATCTTTCTTTAATTTAAGACCAATCTTCGTATCGTCACCAGTTTGACTGATTTCTGTCGTGATGTTATCATCGCCATTTACCGTTACCTTGGAACCCAATTTATTAGTCTTAGTTCCACCTGTGTCCGCATCAAACTTGAGGCCTGTATTGATCACATCATTTTTCGCGGTCGAAATATTATTGTTTAGCTCGGTTTTAGCATTATCTATATTGCCGTTCAGTTCAGTTTTTGCGTCATTAATATTTTTATTGAGTTCAGTTTTGGCATCACCGATATTTTTGTTTAATTCAGTTTTAGCATTATTAATATTGTTATTTAATTCGGTTTTAGCCGCATGAAGTTGACCGCCGTTAACTGCCTCTTTGGAATTAGCCGCCACTTCACCATCAGCAACATTAGTTATTTTCTTGTCATTCGCATTAATACCGTTCGGAGTTACATAGGTCTTACCGCCTACAGTCAAACCACTACTATTGATAGTTGTACCCCCAGCCGTTACGCTATCCAAACCGGTTAATGTCTTAGCTAGTTTCACATTTAATGTGCTGCCATCAGATACGACACCGATATTATTGTCCGTCAAATTCGCAGCCGCTGCACCACCCTTGATGCTAAGCTTATCGCCCAACTGTTTGTTGATTGCAGCACCGCTGTCTCCATCAAAGTTAAGACCTTTAGCAATAGTTGTATTGATTGTAGAGATAGCATTTTTATTGGTCGCAATATCTTGTGTGTTCTGAGTAATATTTTGCTTGTTTTGTGCAATATCAGTTGTATTCTTACCAATATCAGTTGTGTTTTGAGCTATTTTATCCTTATTTGTGTTAACTTGCGTATTAACAGTTTTTAACTGATCTTCCGTTGCAGCACGACCAGTTACGGCTTGTGGATTATTTACATTCCAAGCGGTATTCGTAAGGCCTGTTACAGTTCCAGTAGTTCCGTCCACATTTACAGGATGTGCCGTACCTACCGCAAGTTTATTGCCCAATCCAACAGTGTATTCCTTACCACCATTCGCATTGGTACCTTCTGTTACGGTTACATTTGCATCCTTTGGTTTTACTGTAGTCGCCTTTGCAGTACCACCGATAGCACTTTGTAATTGACTGAAATTAACCGCATCGTTAGGCGCTGTACCATTAGCAACACCAGTAATCTTTTGATTATTCGCATTGATGCCTGTTGGAGATACATAGTTCTTGCCACCTACAGTCAAGCCAGCACCATTGATAGTCGTACCACTTGCAGTCACGCTAGTCAAACCAGTTAAGGTTTTAGCTAGTTTCACATTTAATACACTGCCATCAGATACGACACCGATATTATTGTCCGTCAAGTTTGCAGCCGCTGCACCACCCTTGATGCTAAGCTTATCGCCCAACTGTTTATTAATTACAGCGCCACTATCTCCGTCAAAGTTAAGGCCTTTAGCAATAGTTGTATTAATTGTAGAGATAGCATTTTTATTGGTCGCAATGTCTTGTGTATTCTGTGCAATGTTTTGTTTATTTTGGTTGATATCACCAGCATTCTTAGCAATATTAGCCTTGTTTGTATTAACTTGCGTATTAACAGTCTGCAACTGACTTTCCGTTGCAGCGCGACCGGTTACGGCTTGAGGATTATTAACGTCCCAGCTGTTATTAGTAAGTCCTGTTACATTGCCTATAGTGCCGTCCAGTGTTATAGGAAACCGTCCGCCTACGGAAATTTTCTCGCCTAAGCCAACAGTATATTCCTTGCCACCATTTGCATTGGTACCTTCTGTTACGGTTACATTTTTATCTTTTGCTTTCACAGAAGATGCCTTAGCAGTGCCGTTGATAGCATCTTGTAGTTGACCGTAATTGACTGCATCACTATAAGATGTACCGGCTGCAACACCAGTAATTTTTTGATTATTAGCATTAATACCTGTTGGTGTTACATAGTTTCTACCACCAACAGTCAAACCGCCAGCATTAATAACCGTACCACTGGCTGTTACACTGTCCAGTCCTTTCAGAGATTTTGCCAATTTCACATTTAATGTGCCATTACCGTCTGATTGAACATTGATATTATAATCAGATACAGAACCTACGTAATCACCTTTTATTTTTACTGTTTCACCTAATTTTCTGTTGCTTACAGGCCCATTGTCACCGGCGAAGCTAATACCTTTATCAAGGGCGGTGTTAATAGTAGCAATATCTCGTTTATTCTTACTGATGCTCTGGCTATTGTTGCTAATATTATGTGCATTAGTATCAATCGATGATTTATTACTATTAACCTTATCATTAACCCGCTTTAACTGATCTTCCGTAGCAGCACGTCCTGTAACAGGTGCTGGATTATTTACATTCCATGATGTATTGGTAAGACCTGTGACCGTTCCTGTACCACTATCTATGGTTATAGGATGCGAGGCCGCCCCTTTCCCTACAGTGATCTTATAGTTTAAGCCAACAGTATACTCCTTACCACCTTTCGCCGTTGAGTTTTCTTTTATCGTAATATTACCATCATCATTTGCTTTTACTATGGCTTCTTTAGCTGTACCGTTAATTGCACGCTGCAACTGACCGTAGTTAACTGCATCCTGACTACCGCTACCGTCTGCAACACCTCTAAGCTGTTGATTATTGGCATTAAGACCACCTGTTGACACATAGAGTTTACCGCCTACAGACACCCCTTTATTATCAATCGTAGCAGTTCCTGCTGTTACGCTATCCAAACCAGTTATTTTTTTAGCCAATTTCACATTTAGTGTGCCATTTCCGTCTGCTTGAACCCCAATATTGTTGTCAGCCAAAGCACCGGTAGCGCCACCTTTTATTCTTACTGTGTCACCTAATTTTACTTGGTTCTGAACAAAGTTATCACCATAAAAGAACAATCCTTTATCGATATTGTCTTTATTATATCTAATAGCATCATGGATCGTGCTTTTACCTGTAAAACCGATATCGCTCATCGTTAATTTACCGGTATCAGGATCGAGCGCTGCATTACCGCCAAGGATATTTTTAGTAGTAGTGGCTAAATTGCCCAAGCTATTTGCTACGGCATATAGCTGACTACCATTAATAGCATCTGTAGACGAAGAATTCATACGCCCTGCTGCCACATTTGTAATCGTACGTTTTACCGTATCATTACCAATACTTACAGTAGAATCTGCCGTTCCTCCCGCTAAATTCTTATACCACAAACCATTTACAAGCTGATTCGGTGTACTATGAGTATCCGCAGTCGCAGAATTAGTACCTAATGCAACTGAGCGATTATGATTTTTGTTTACCGTCGTATTTCTACCAAGAGTAACACTATCCTCTGCATAGCTAACTGCACGATTACCGATGGCAATACTATTTTTCTGAACTGAGTCAGAATATGTACCAATAGCTAAAGAAGAATCCTCACGGGCATTACTTTCCCAGCCCATTGCAATGGAGTTGAGTCCTACTGCATAGGAGTTTACACCAAGAGCTCTGGACCCTTCGCCCTTAGCTTGTGCATTATTACCAATTGCAACGGCCCATTTACCTCTTGCCTGCGATCCGTTGCCCATTGCAACGGCACCACCAGCAGCGGCTTTAGCATCATTACCAAAGGCCATGGAGGATCCGCCCCAAGCTCTGGCATTGGTACCAAATGCTTGATCATTATCAGCACCTATATAATTACCGGCCTCATCATATCCAGCCCAAGAGGTATTACCAAGGGCAAAACCATTTAAAGAAGCTACTTTTGTCGCATTTCCTATCGCAACACCATTATTTACTTCAACGGTTGCATTTCTTCCGATTGCAATACCTTGTACATTACCAACACCAGCCCTATTTGCTCTTGTAACAGTAGCACCTGTACCCAATGCCACACTGTTATCCGCCAGTGCTGTACTATTATCACCCATTGCTACAGTGCCATTTTTAGCCTGAGCACCAGCCCCTTGCACAATAGTACTCCCATGCACGATCATTGGGGACATCACGGACATACACAAAGCCGCAGCAATTACAGGCCCTGACATCTTGGCAAATACCGATGTCATTGTCGAACGTTTCGACATATTCTTCGCTGTTTCAGCTACAACGACATAACATCCCTTTGTACGACTCCAGATTACTTTAAAAATTCGGTTCATCTCGTCTTACTCCTTGCATAAAACTATCAGATTATATGAATATAATAAAATATTTTATAACTATTTTAAAAAGTAAAAATGCAGTTAATATATGGCTATTTACCGATGCATATCATATTAAACATATCATATTCTATGGTAAAAGTAAAAAATTTTTCACTCTACACTCACTTCCAAATCATAAATATTTATGAATATACAAAAACTCCGCTATATACCTTATGAATATGCTAAATGTACTAATTTTTTCGCATAAAATTAACTTCATGAAAAAAATGTATTTCACCTTAGTAAACTATTATGATCCAATTGTTACTCACCTATTTCGATTATCTTACAAGTTAATCATGACATATATATGCTCATAACAACCATTGCATCTATTTCTTGCATGCAAAAAGGCACCAAAAGCATTTCGCTTTTGGCGCCTTTTATAAGTACTGCCGTATCAATATGTTATTTCATATTATTTCAAGCCCGCTTGTTGCATCAATAATGCAATTTGTGCTCTCATTTCTTCATTGTCGCGTTGTACTTTTTCGTACTTAGCTTTCAAAGCAGTCATTTCATCTTGCATTACGTACATGGAGCTAATAGGGCCACCTTTGTAACGTTCAGGAACTGCTTTCTTCGCATCGGAAGTACCGAATTTACGAGTTACACCAGCATTTACCATGTTATGGTGGCTACCAACAGATACGCCTACATGGAACATTGTATCTTCTGCTGTGTAATGTGCAACGCCAAGAGCCGCCGCAGTTTCACCTCTGTAATTACCGATACCGGCCATTACTTGAGTAGGCTCCAATGGATCGTATTGAATCGGTTTCAATGCAGACATAGCTGCCGCATGTGCGCCTACACGTTGTGTTTCGCCCGCTACGGAGTTAATAGCATTAGCTAACCCATCTGTAGCACCTTTTAATTGATTTACGTTAACTGCATCCGTGCCGTTTACACCAGGGCCTACATTGGTAATTGTATTACCGCCGTTGTTGAGGCCATCTTTAGTAAGGCTTACTGCATTACCGCTAGCAGGTGTAATTGTTACACCGCCACCGTTCATAACAGTAGTATTACCTGCAGCATCCTTAGTGGTTACTGTTTCAAGACCTTTCAAGTCTTTCGCCATACGAACCTTAAGGTTGCCAGTACCATCGGATACAACACCTAAATTGTCCTCTGTAGTCAACTTGCTAGCATCAGTAATGCCACCCACTACATTAACTTGTTCGTTAAGCTTTTTCTTGATTACGGAGCCGCTATCGCCACCGTATTTCATACCATCGTCTTTAGTTGCCACTTGATGTGTCTTACCATTTTCATCTTGGTACTTAATACGAGTGATTACATTACCGTCTAAGTCTGGATCACCTTTATCAACGGTAATATCCGCATTACGGCCGTCTTTACCAGTTAAACCGATATGACCAACACCGTCTTTACCGGACATGGATACAGCATCTTTACCGTCTTTGCCTGTGATACCTACCTTGCCGTCTGTACCGTCAGCACCGTTAGGGCCAGTAATGGATACGCCGTCCTTACCGTTTTTGCCAACTTTTACTTTATCAGTAGTTAAGCTGTCAGTCTTAAGGTTTTTCGCCATCTTGATAGTAACATTACCATCTTGGTCGGCTACTGTTTTAATATTTTCACCAGAGTATTTATCGTCAGACTCTGTACCTTCACCTTTGATAGTAACCTTTTGGCCTAAATCACGGTGGAATTCACCTGTATTACCGGCGAAATTCATACCTTTTTTCGTGATTTCATCACCTAGGTTAGTAATCTTATTATCCAAGGCTTTGTGAGATTTTTGCAATTGGTCTTCTGTAGCAGCACGACCGCTTGTGATGTTGTTAGGATCCCAATCTTTGTTTTCCAAACCTGTCACATAACCGTCTTTACCATCAACAGATACCTTGCCTGCCGCAATCTTGCCATCTTTACCGTCGATAGTTACCTTGTCGCCAGCTTTAATGGTACCGTTTTCACCGTCAATTGTTACATTGCCAGCTTTAATCGTACCTTTGTTGCCGTCGATTGTAACTTTATCACCAGCTTTGATTGTGCCTGTAGTACCATCCAACGCGATTTGTTTCGTAGCATCAGAGCCTAATGTCACTTGGTCTTTGAGACTTACTTCATAGTTCTTGGAACCATTCGCATTGGTGCTAGGTGTCACAGTAATATTATTACCTGCCGATACCGTTGTGGATGCAGCTGCTGTAGCTTTATCCAATTGAGATTTATTAACTGCATCGTTAGGATCTGTGCCGTCAGCTACATTCGTAATCTTATTACCGCCATTATTTAAGCCGTCTTTTGTAAGACTTACTGCATTGCCGCCAGCACGATTGATTGTCATACCATCACCATTGATAACAGTATTATTGCCGCCGTTTGTGAAAGTAGCAGACGTCAAGCCTTTCAATTCTTTCGCCAAGCGCAATTTCAATGTATCGGAACCGTCGGAAACAACACCGATGTTGTCTTCAGTCGCTAATTTGCTTTCATCGGAGATACCGCCCTTAACATTCACTTGATTGTTAAGTTTCTTTTTAATTACATTACCTGTATCGCCACCATACATCATACCATCATCAAGGGTTGCAAGCGTATGTGTATTACCGTCTTTATCTTCGGTCACTAAACGATTAATGCTTGTGCCATCTACACCGTTTTTAGCATCGCCACCTTTAAGTGTAACGCCGTCTTGACCATTTTTACCGGCAATTGCCACACTATTAGCTTTGAGGTTTTTGTTCATCTTCACATCAATAGTTGTGTTGCCATCTTGATCTTGTGTGATGAAAGTTTTAATGTTTTCACCGCTGTAGTTAGCATCAGCATCATTACCTTCGCCCTTAACAGTAACCGTAGAGCCAAGTTTATTAGTTTTTACGCCGCCACTGTTAGCATCGAATTTCAAACCTTTATTAGTTAATGCGTCTTCGCTATCTTTGATTCTATCTTTCAAGTAATCCACATTAACCGCTTCGCTGCCATTATTGCCTGTAGCATACGCCACGTTTGTTACGTGAGTACCACCAGTTTTATTAGCATAAGTAGGACCTTCATAAGTTACTTTTGTCTTATCAACAGCACCCGCAGGATCTAAGTCATACTTAACAGCACGATCATTCAATTTATCGAGGTTAGATTTAGATGCAACATCCTTAATCTTAACAGTTTCTTTTTGACCTGCATGGTTTTTATCCTCTACAGTTAAGTCAACATCACCATTAGAATCAACTGTATAAGCATTATCTGCAGCAGCTGCATTTTTCACCAAACGGTAATCTGTAGCAGCAGCACCTTGGCTCTTAACAACATCGCTGATCTTTTTCAATTGATCTTCTGTAGCAGCACGACCGTTTACAGGATTAGATGTATTTACATCCCAATCTCTATTATCAAGACCAGTTACATAGTTGTTAGAATCAGCGTGTTTGCCCATTGTTACACCGCCGGCTTTCACAGTATCTGTAGCCGTCAATGTTTGAACATTAAGATTTTTGTTCAATTTAACGCCGATCTTAGTGTCGTCGCCAGTTTGTGTGATTTCCGTTGTAATGTTGTCGTCGCCGTTTACAGTTACTTTGGAACCGAGCTTGTTCGTTTTTTCGCTGTTGTTATCCGCATCGAAACGAAGGCCTTTGTTGATAAGTTCATTTTTAGCATCGTGCAATTGACCGCCGTTTACAGCGTCCTTACTGCCTGCGCCTACTGTACCATCAGCAACATTAGTAATCTTTTGATTATTCGCATTGATACCTGTTGGAGATACATATGTTTTACCACCTACAGTCAAACCGCTGTTGTTGATAGTAGTACCACCAGCTGTAACGCTATCTAAACCGCTTAACGTTTTTGCCAATTTCACATTCAATGTGCCATTGCCGTCGGATTCAACACCGATATTACCGTCGGATAATGTGCCTGTTGCACCGCCTTTGACAGATAGTTTTTCACCTAATTTTTTATTGATAACTGCACCGGAGTCACCATCAAAATTCAAGCCTTTATCAATAGTTGTATTGATAGTAGTGATATCTCCAGCATTTTTATCGATAGCAGTTTTATTAGTATTAACTTTATCATTAACCTTTTTCAACTGATCTTCTGTAGCACCACGACCGGATACAGCCACAGGATTATCTACATTCCAATCTGTATTTGTAAGACCTGTTACATGACCAGCATCACCGTCTACAGTTACAGGATGTGCTGTACCTACAGTAATTTTATTACCTAAACCAACAGTATATTCCTTACCGCCTGCTGCGTTTGTACTTTCTGTTACAGTTACATTCGCATCCTTTGCTTTTACAGTGGATGCTTTAGCTGTACCGCCGATAGCAGCTTGTAATTGACTATAGTTTACTGCATCATTAGGGTCGCTACCATTAGCAACATTAGTAATCTTTTGATTATTCGCATTGAGACCTGATGGAGATACATATGTTTTACCACCTACAGTCAAACCGCTGTTATCAATCTTAGTATTACCAGCTGTAACGCTGTCCAAACCTGTCAATGTTTTAGCTAATTTCACATTTAATGTGCCATTGCCGTCGGATACAACACCGATATTACCGTCAGACAATGTGCCTGTAGCACCGCCTTTAACAGTAACTGTATCACCTAATTGTCTGTTACTTACAGTACCTGTATCACCAGCAAAATTCAAGCCTTTACTAATGGTTGTATTAATAGTGGAAATATCTTGCTTGTTTTTAGCGATATCAGTTTTGTTATTCGCAATGTCGCCAGCATTTTTAGTGATATTTTGCTTGTTAGTATTGATATCACCAGCATTTTTATCGATATCAGCCTTATTAGTGTTAACTTTATCGTTTATCTTTTTCAACTGATCTTCTGTAGCCGCGCGACCAGATACAGCTACAGGATTATCTACATTCCAGTCTTTATTTTGAAGACCTGTTACATGGCCTGTAGTACCATCAATAGTTACAGGTTTTGCTGTGCCTACTTTAATGGTATTACCTAATGTCATATTAATAGTTGTATCACCATTAGCTTGTGTAATTGCGGCATTGATATTGCTGCCGTCGCCTTTGATGGTAACTTTAGAACCTAATAGGTTGTTTTTCGCACCACCTGTATTAGCATCGAAGTTAAGGCCTTTATCTATAGTGTCTTTATTGAATTTAATAGCGTCATGAATCGTGCCTTTACCAGTGTTGCCGATATTGCTCATCGACAAGTTACCCGTATCAGGGTCAAGCGCTGCATTGCCACCTAAAAGGCCTTTTGTAGTACTTGCTAAATTACCCAAGGTATTTGCAACACCATATAATTGGCTACCATTGATTGCATCTGTAGATTGTGCATTTACACGACCTGCAGCCACATTTGTGATAGTACGTTTTAGTGTATCGCTACCTACACTAAGTGTGGAATCAGCAGAACCGCCGGCATAGTTTTTATACCATAAGCCATTTACCAATTGATTTGGTGTGCTTACTGTAGCATCAGTCTTGGAGTTAGCACCTAGTGCAACGGAGCGTTCATGTGCAGCATTAGCAGATACACCTAATGCCATAGAGTTTGTTTGCTCAGCTTTACTGCTTAAACCTAATGCTACAGCACCTACCGCACCAGTAGATGTAGAAGATTGCACACCTATTGCTAGGGAATTACCACCAGATGCAACAGAACCATCACCAGCCGCGATATCAGCGTAGCCATTTGTAGTACTACCCCAACCGAGTGCAGTGGAGTGAGAGCTATTAGTTGTAGCATTCGTCCCCAATGCAGAAGAGCCCTGTTTCAAAGCCTTAGAACCATTACCGATAGCTACCGCCCAATCACCTCTAGATTGAGAACCATTACCCATAGAAATGGCACCGCCACCACCGGCTTTTGCATCATTACCTAGCGCCATGGAGGAACCACCCCAAGCACGAGCATTAGAACCGAAGGCTTGGTCATTATCTTTACCTACAACAGTTCCATTCTCATCAATGCCTGCCCACGCTTCATTACCAAGCGCAAAACCATTAGTAGAACGAACGCGGGTACTATTACCAATAGCAACTGTATTATTACCACTCGTATATGAGTTACGACCGATAGCCACGGCTTGTGCCCCATCAGCACTAGTGCCGGAACCAATAGCAATTGCATTTACAACCGTAGTTGTAGCACTTTGACCGATAGCAATACCACCAGTTCTTTGATTTGCCGGAACACTTTTCCCTTTATTATCATCAACAGTTACAGTCGCACCACGACCAATAGCGATACCAGCCAAAGTTCTACCCTCGTCCGTATCTCCTCTACCTACAGATGCACCCGTACCTACTGAAATACTATAATCACCCGTAGACGCTGTATTATCACCAATCGCGATACCGCCGTCATTTTCAGCTGTTGCACCGTTACCTCTTGTAATAGGTGCCCCCAAGACATCCGTAGGCATCATAACGCCTGTCAACATAACGGCAACTGCTGTAGCACCTACCATTTTAGAGAATACAACCGATAAAGAGGAACGTTTCGTCATGTTCTTTGCTGTTTCTGCCACAACGACATAGCAGCCCTTTGTGCGATTCCAAATCACTTTAAATACTCGATTCATTAATCTTTCTCCTATAAAACTTATAAAACTTACTAACTAACTATCTACATATTTAATGAAATAACAATGATAGATCGATGATGTATTGAGAATTCATCGACATTCTTGAATGTGTATATCTAAAATACCACAAATTACGGGAAAAGTAAACTTTTTTTCATTTTATTTTCATAAAACTTTTGTGTTTAAGTTATTAATAATTTCGATAAAATTAAATATACTGAATATTCTGCATAAATGCTGTATTTTTTTACTATTATTCACCAACTTTCATAAATAATACTAATATGCTCCATAATTATGTACCAATATCACATCATATATAACCAATTTATTTTCTCTTCATCATTCTGATTTATGATAGACCATATAATAGAATGATATCTTTTCATAAACAGATATCGTACAGTGTTTCTGCCATTTTGACTCAATGTACGTACACAATTACTACATACCTACTTAAGCCAATTAACTATTGCACAATCAATAAAGGTAGCATTTTATTATATAGTAAAAGGAATGACAGGTGAAATTCAAATCGCCGTCATTCCTTTTTTATTCTAAGGCACTCTAAAGGCGTATCGGTGGGATTTATAGGCTTTATAGAAATAGAGCATATGTGTATAAAAACAATTTATACGATTACTCCATGTGTTTTTTAATTTTTATTGTTATACTGAAAGCAGAAAGGAGGAAGAACTCTATGTCAGAACTCAATATCTTACAACAAAATATAGATAAACTAAATACGGTTACAGAAGAAGATATCGTAGTTACACGAGATAATCAAACTTTCACAATCAAAGGTCGCTTTAATGGGGAAGAAGGCGTATTCACATATGATGCGGACGTTCAACCTAACGATCAGTTACAATTTCTGCATCACAATTTTACGGCCATCGTAAAAAAAATTACATATAAGGTGATTCAAGGTCAGCGAATCACATTGATTGCAAAATTATATGCATAAAAATATCGGGGTATTGTTAATACGAACAACACCCCGATATTTTTTATCGGTCATACAATTATAAGAAATACAACACAACAACACTTAATTCTTATAATTGAATCATCTAAAATTATTGAATTGTCGGTGCATTAATCGCTTTGCGAAGGTCCACTGTGTGAAGTTCGTCCATCGCAGGAGCTGCTTTTTCATCTACAGGCTTCACGCGATTATTACCGTCTTTCATAGCTTCATTCAAACTGAAGATGACCATTTCGTTCATGTAGAAACGCAATTCATCATCATGTACATTGGCCGTATTACGATCCAAGATATCGATGATTTGTT
>OGZS01000339.1_pt1 | contig 31594 bp, 28 predicted proteins | sample 1576901 | NCBI WGS metagenome assembly OGZS01 (sample SAMEA3541563, study PRJEB24748) | human gut metagenome | biome: human gut; feature: human-associated habitat; material: faeces | place: China | collected 2012 | reverse complement strand
CGATGCAGAGAGAAGATCACGCAGTGACAGTTGCGGAAGTAAAAGACATTATGGATGAGGCGATGTCGCATTCCCAGAAGGTATCCGCCAAGAAGCTTGTGAAGCGAGTTCTTGGAAAGAATACAGACGATGCAGACCGCATTATTTTGACAGAAAAAGACTTTAATATTTAAATGGAAAGTGGAGGAAAGAGATTTCTTCCACTTTTTTTGAAAATATGTACAAAAAAATAAGAAAGAAGCTCTTGGAAGAATTAGAAAATTATACAAAAAACGAAAGAATGTGAGGAGATATTATTGCGCTTTTTATGTCAAACAGGTGAGGATTTGTTACATATTGTGTACTGTTATCAAAATTAGGGAATTATTGTATAAAAAGGCGTTATATGTTGAAAAACGTAGAGAAATGTAGTAGATTTAAATAGATAGACGATGCTTATGAAATGTTTATAAACATCAGGGATTGGGGATGGAAGAGGATAAGGATATTATCCAATGTTTGAAAATAAGTAACACTTAGGAGGAGAGTTTTGTGGGAAAGAGTTTGAATCAAGCAAAAGCAAATGCGGTTCGATACACGAAGAAGAAGGTTGAGCACTGGCAGGTTGTTTCCCTTGCGCTGGCCGGATACGACGCAGTTTCTATTGTGATTGCATTTTTTCTGGCACTGTGGTTTCGGTTTGACTGCAGATATTCTATGATCCCAAAGGAATTTTTGGGAGCATACCTTAAATTTATTGGTATTTATGTCATATTTTCGTTATTCGTATTTTGGCGTCTACGTCTGTACAACAGTATCTGGAGATTTGCAAGCTATAGTGAGTTAGTACGTATGATAGTTGCAACAGGTATTTCAAGTTTGTTTCATTGTACAGGTATGACGCTTTTTTTTGGCAGAATGCCGCTTTCGTATTATTTTTTCGGAACGGTGATCCAGTTTGGTATGACGCTGATGGTACGTTTTGCCTATCGTTTCGTTTTACTGGAGAGAAGTAAGCGGCGTAAAACGGAAGAGATCGCAAAAGCGAAGCGGGTACTTCTGATCGGGGGCGGAAAGGCCGGTCAGATCATCCTGCGGGATATCAAGACCGCAAAAGAGCTGAAGGATATTGTCTGCTGTATTATTGACGATAATTCGAATAAATGGGGAAGGTACATCGAAGGGGTGCCGATCGTCGGCGGTCGGGACGATATCATATCGTGTGTGGAACGCTATAAGATCGACAAGATCATTGTAGCAGTACCGAGTGCTACGGCAGAGGAAAAAAGAGATATTCTGAACATCTGTAAAGAGACGGGATGTGAGCTGAAAAACCTGCCGGGCGTGTATCAGTTCCTGACCGGAGAGGTCAAGGTGAGCGCTCTGCGGGATGTCGACGTGGAGGAGCTGCTGGGGCGGGATCCGATCAAAGTAAATATGGAAGAAATCCATGCATTTATCCATGGCAAAAAGGTAATGGTGACCGGAGGAGGCGGAAGCATTGGATCCGGACTTTGTCGTCAGATCGCATCGTATCAGCCGAAACAGTTGATCGTGTTTGATATTTATGAAAACAATGCATATGATATTCAACAGGAATTGAAAAAGAAATATCCGGATCTGGATCTGGTGGTCCTGGTTGGTTCCATTCGGGATTCCAGAAGGATCAATGCGGTATTTGAGACGTATCGGCCAGAGGTGGTGTACCATGCAGCTGCTCATAAACATGTGCCACTGATGGAAGACAGCCCATGCGAATCCATCAAAAACAATGCGATCGGAACGTATAAGACGGCCTATGCGGCGATGATGAACGGCTGTCAGAGATTTGTTCTGATCAGCACGGATAAGGCGGTCAATCCGACGAATATTATGGGAGCGAGCAAGCGTCTGTGCGAGATGATCATCCAGTCCTTTGATCGTATGATTAAAGAGGGGACACCGGAGAAGCTGCCGATTCTGTATGCCCATGCAGATGATGAAGACGGAGCAATGGTGCAGCAGGAATTCCCGAAAGATATCAAGACGGAGTTTGTGGCAGTCCGTTTTGGAAATGTGCTGGGAAGCAATGGTTCTGTGATCCCGCTGTTTAAAAAGCAGATTGAAGCGGGAGGACCGGTCACGGTGACTCATCCGGATATTATCCGTTATTTCATGACGATTCCGGAAGCGGTCAATCTTGTCCTACAGGCAGGGACATATGCGCATGGTGGGGAAATCTTTGTGTTGGATATGGGAAGTCCGGTGAAGATCGATACTCTGGCAAGAAACCTGATTAAGCTGTCCGGATTAAAACCGGATGTTGATATCAAAGTGGAGTATTCCGGATTAAGACCAGGGGAAAAGCTCTACGAAGAAAAATTGATGGCAGAAGAGGGACTGAAGAAAACAAGGAACGAGTTGATCCATATCGGATGTCCGATTCCTTTTGAAGTTGAAACATTTTTGAAGGAGCTTCAAACTCTGATGGATATGGCATATACAAATGCAGAGGATATCCGTGAAAAAGTGGCGGAAGTTGTAACGACTTATCACCCGGCGGGAGAACATGGAAGCGAGAAAAAAGGCGAAGTGTATGAGAGATTGCTGGGGGAAGAAAGTGAAGCACAGCAGAAGTTGGCATAGATAAGATAGAATAAGTTTAGGAGATAGAATGTACGAGAGAGTAATAAAAAGGGGACTAGATTTTGTATTAGCTTTGGTTGGTTTGATTATAGCCGCTATTCCAATGGGAATAGTGGCAATTGCTATAAAAGTAGAGTCAAAAGGTCCAGTGATTTTTAAGCAGGATAGAATAGGCTACAAGGGAAAAGTTTATAAGATGTATAAATTCCGTAGTATGTGTGTAGGTGCTGAGAAAAGTGGTGTTTATTCTGATAAATCAGATTCTCGAGTTACTAAGGTTGGAAAATTTATTCGAGCAACCAGTATTGATGAACTTCCACAGCTTATCAATGTGTTAAAAGGAGACATGGCTTTGATTGGCTTTCGGAGTCCGCTGACATACCATCCATGGTCATGGAATGAATATACGGAAGAACAGAGAAAAATGTTTAATGTCCGGCCGGGGATTACGGGATGGGCACAAGTAAATGGGAGAAAAACTGTAGAATGGCATAAGCGAATTGAGTTGAATGTATGGTATGCAGAGCATGTTTCGTTTTTTCTGGATTTAAGGATATTATTTATGACAGTATTTAAGGTTCTTATTAATGCAGATAATGAAAATGTTGGCGAAACGATTAAAAAATAGAGATGTTTGATTTGATAAGGGAGAATAGTATGGCATTAAAATTGATGTATATTACAAATAGTCCGGAAGTTGCACAAATTGCGGAGTCGGCAGGTGTAGACAGAATATTTGTTGATATGGAGTATATTGGAAAATCAGACAGACAAGGTGGAATGGATACGGTACAGTCGCACCATACAGTAGATGATATCAAAAAAATTGCCAATGTAATCGAAACAGCAGAATTATTAGTACGTATTAACCCAATTCATGAAGCTACAGAAGAATATATTTCCTCTAAGGAGGAAATTGATCAAGCCATTGCCAATGGAGCAAAAATCTTGATGCTACCATACTTTAAGTCTGTAGATGAGGTCAGAACATTTGTTAAACTTGTAGATGGAAGGGCAAAAACATTGCCTTTGGTGGAAACACCAGAAGCAGTGAAGATGATCGATAAAATTTTAGAATTAGATATTAATGAGATTTTTGTGGGACTTAATGATTTGAGCCTTGGATACGGTAAAAAATTTATGTTTGAGTTGTTGTCTGATGGTACTGTAGAAGATATTTGTTATAAATTCAAAAAGAAAGGAATTCCATATGGATTTGGTGGGATAGCTACGTTAGGCACAGGATTACTTCCTGCTGAAAAAATTCTTATCGAGCATTATCGATTAGGTTCCACTTGCGTTATTTTGTCGAGAAGTTTTTGCGATGCAAATAAGATAAAGGATGTGGACAAAATTAAAGAAATACTAGTAAATGGAGTAAGTGATCTCAGAGAATATGAAAAATCAGTAGCAGTTCATAGTGACTTTTTTAGAAAAAATATAATTGAAGTAAAACAAGGAGTGGAAGCTGTTTTGGAGGCAATTTCATGAAATTACTAATTACCGGTGCGATCACATGGAATGAGAAACAGAAAAGAGAACTTCAAAAATTAGGACATGAACTTATCTATATTCAAGATGAAAGAATTCCTTTGGAGAAGCAGGGGATAAACCCTAAAGAAATTGAAGGCACTATCTGTAACGGATTATTTTTACATAATGAAATCTCAGATTTTAAAAGCCTACAATATATTCAGTTGACAAGTGCGGGATTTGATCGCGTGCCGATGAACTATATAAAAGAACACAGTATTGAAATACACAATGCAAGAGGTGTATATAGCATACCAATGGCAGAGTTTGCTGTTGGTGGAGTTTTACAACTTTATAAGCAGAGTAAATTCTTTTATAAAAATCAAAAAGAACATTGTTGGGTAAAGAATAGAGACATTGTGGAATTATTCGGAAAAACAGTGTGTATTGTAGGCTGTGGAAGTGTGGGAACAGAGTGTGCAAAACGTTTTCATACATTTGGGTGTGAGATTGTTGGAATTGATATTTTTCCAAGAAACGATGAGAACTATGAAAAAATGTTTGGGTTAGATCAACTGGAAGAAATATTAATTCGGAGTGATGTTGTTGTATTGACATTGCCATTGACGGATAAAACAAGACATTTGATGGATGAAGGAAAACTGAGAAAGATGAAACAAGGAACTATTCTTGTAAATATAGCGAGAGGAGCAGTTATGGATGCAGAGGCACTAATTGATGTTTTACCAAAGCTTGGAGGTGCTGTATTAGATGTGTTTGAAGAAGAACCGCTTGGAAAAGAAAATGTATTGTGGGATATGGAAAATGTGATTATTACCCCTCATAATAGTTTTGTGGGAGATGGGAATAGAACAAGATTGAATAGATTGATTATAGAAAATTTAGTAAGGAGATAAATTGTGGCATACTATAATGTTGAGGAAATGAAAAAGACGTTAGATGGGTATTCTAAATTTCAGGAAAGACTGTATTGTAAAGGGTTTTTAATTACAAATGATAAGCAGAATGTGAGTGGCGAATATCCATTTTATTCAAATTGGAAAGAAAGAAGTATAAATGAATGGATTTATATGTATACACACAATGAAACTTCTATTTATACATATGAGGAAAGAGACATTACTTATTTTATAATTGGACATGCTTATGATCCTTATAATATGGTTGTTGATGAAAATGAATTGTTAAAAAGACTTGCAACGGCACACAGAATAAGTAATAACGAATATTGGGATGTTGAGAGCAATTTAACAGGTGTTTTTTGTTTGGGTTATATAATGGAAGATGAAGTGATTTATACGACAGATTGTACAGGAATGCAACTTGTTTATCATGGAACTATTGATGGAAAGTTATTTATTACTTCTCATAGCAAATTAGTAGCGGATCTAAAAAATTTGAAGCAACCGGAATATATTAAGAGATTAACAACAAATAGATATTGGCATTATTGGGGAACGTGGCTTCCAGGGGATTTATCTCCATTTGAGGAATTAAAAAGGATGGTTCCCAACAATGCAGGTGTGTATTCAAAGGTAGAAAAGAGTATCGATATATTTAGATTTTACCCAATAAAAAGAATTGTTGAGACAAAAACAGAAAGTGACTATGAAAATACAATTCATGAGTTAGGAAAGATTATGGCAAATACAATGCAGTGCATTGCAGAAAAGTGGCCTAGGAAAAAAGTTTCTATTTCTGTAACGGGAGGACGTGATAGTATGACGGCGTTATCTTGTGCAAATAGAGTCTACGATAAATTACACTATTTCAGTTATATTTCAAATATTGATGAATCAGTTGATGCATATGCGGCAAGAGATATTTTAAAGCATTTAGAACTTGAACATGAGTTATATGAAATTCCTGATGAATGGGAAGGTTATCAAGACCTGTCAATATTTAAGAAAGTAATGGAGTGCAATAATGGATGTATTGGTGCTAATAATACAAATGATTTAAAAAAGAGATTATACTTTATAGAAAATCCACCTTGTGATATAGAGATTAAATCATGGGTTAATGAAATGGGACGAGGTTGGAGTTATAATAAATATAATAAAAAGAGGTTTCCTAAATATCCATATGCGAGTTATTGGAGAGCAATGCATAAAGTTTATTTAGAAAAGTATTTAATTAAAGAAACGGATCAAGTTTTTGCGGAGTATTTAAAAAGGTATTACAATAAGGATATTTTTGATAGGGTATCTTGGTTAGAGTTGTATTCTTGGGAATTTGGTTGGAGTGGTGGAGAAGGTGTATTTTTGACATCAGAACATAGAGTTCCATATGATATTACAATTCCATTTAATAATAGAAAATATATCGAATTAATGCTTACAGTTCCACTTGAAAAGCGTAAAAAAGACGATATACCGGTGGATTTAATAAAATATATGGAACCAAGGATTGCAGAAACAGGAATTACAATTCGAGATATTTCGCATACCAGTTTACGAGCATTAATTGTTCGTACTTATTTAGAAATATTTTCAAAGATCAGATATGGAAGAAAAAAAGAAAAGTTCAAATAAATAAAACGCAAGGTGATATAAAATATAAAAAATATTTTGAGGAGATTTGTTGTATGAAAGTCCTTCTAACCGCAACACTTCAAAGCCACATTTGTCAATTTCATAAGCCTCTTGTAGAAATATTACATAAAGAAGGATGTGAAGTACATGTGGCAGCAAGAGATAACTTAGCAGAAAAAAATGGGTTAAAACTTGATTTTGTAGATAAAGTATATGATATACCTTTTGCTAGATCGCCTAAAAGTATAGATAACTTACATGCTTACAAAGAATTAAAGGAAATTATTAGTGTCGAGAAGTATGATGTAATACATTGTAATACCCCAATGGGGGGAATTGTTACAAGACTTGCAGCAAAAACGGCGAGAAAGCAGGGAACAAAGGTATATTATACAGCTCATGGTTTTCATTTTTATAAAGGTGCACCAAAGAAAAATTGGTTGATATTCTATCCAATCGAAAAAATTTTTTCAAGAATAACAGATAAATTAATAACAATTACAAAAGAAGATTATGAATTGGCGAGAAGAAAGTTTCATTGTAAAGTAGAACATATTCATGGGGTGGGTGTTGATGAGAATAGATATCATGCAGTTTCACAAAAAGAACAATTGGAGATTAGAGAAAAGTTGAATATTACACCCAATCAGAAAATAGTTCTTTGTGTAGGTGAATTATTGCCAAACAAAAATCAAAAAATGTCGATTCTAGCAGTAAAAAATGTTATAAGGAAATATCCTGATGTTCTTCTGTTATTTGCAGGAAATGGTCCGGAAAAAGAAAATTTAGAAAAAATGATTAAAGAGAATAGATTAGAAAAACACATTGATTTTCTTGGATATATTACAAATTTGCAGGAGTATCAGCAAGTAGCAGACATAGCAATTTCGTGTAGCAAACGAGAAGGCTTACCCCTTAATATTGTAGAAGCAATGTTGTCAAAAACACCTGTAATAGCAAGTAACAATAGAGGGCATAGAGAACTCATTTGTGATAAGAAAAATGGATTTCTGGTTGATGTGGACGATTATAAAGAAATGGCAAAAAGAATTCTGTTCTTATTGGATGAAAACGTAGTATATAGGGAAATTCAATCAAGTGCAGAAGCTTATGCAATGGATTATACATTTACTAATGTAAAAAAAGAACTTATGAAAGTGTACGAATTGAAAGATGAATAAAAAGATAAGTGTAATAATGGGAATTTATAACTGTGCGGAAACTCTAAAAGAAGCATTAGATTGCATTCTTAACCAAAGTTATACGAATTGGGAAGTCATTATGTGTGATGATTGTTCAAGAGATAATACAGTTGAAGTAGCGGAAAAATATGTGAAAAAATATCCAGAAAAGTTTATTTTATTAAAAAATTTGGAAAATTATGGATTAAATTATACTCTTAATAAATGTCTGAAAGTTGCCACTGGAGACTATATAGCGCGCATGGATGGAGATGATCTATGTGCAGAAAATAGATTTCAAAAAGAAGTTGAGGTATTGGAAGAAAATCCTGAAATTGCAATAGTTAGTACGGATATGCTTTTTTTTGACGAAAATGGAGTGTGGGGCAAAACAAATACAAAAAAAAATCCTACAAAAGAGAATTTTTTGAAAGGAACTCCATTTTGTCATGCAGCCTGTATGGTGCGTAGAGAGGCTTATATATCAGTGCAGGGATATAGTGTTAGTGATAGGCTATTACGAGTAGAAGACTATCATCTCTGGATTAAAATGTATGAAAAAGGTTATAAAGGAATGAATATTCAAGAGGCGCTATATTTAATGCGCGATGATAGAAATGCTCAAAAAAGAAGAAAGTTTAAATATCGAATGAACGAATCTTATGTAAAGGGATATGCAATTAAGCACTTGAAGTTGAAAAAGATAGATTATATATACTGTTTTTCCCCTATATTGGTAGGTCTACTTCCACAATCTTTATATAATTTGTTACATAGGAGCAAACAGAAATAAAATATGTATCTATCTGTAAGAGTTGATTTAAAATGAAAGGAACACATAATTATGCCTGTTTATTGGTCTATGTTGGCAGTTACAGCTATTATAGGATTATTAAGTTACAGCGTACCAAAGAAAAAAGTGATAGTTGAAGGTGTGCAGACTAGTAGGATTAGAATTGGGTTTGTTGTATTGTTGTTAGTATACATTATTTTTTTTATGGGATTTCGTGATAAAGTATTGGACACAAGTGGATATATAAAAAGCTTTAATGAGCTTCCAACTACTTTTCAGGAAATACTTGCATATGTGAATATTGTATCAAGTGGGAAAGGATTCTACTTTTTAGCTGGAATTTTTAAAATCTATATTTCGCAGAATCACTATGTATGGTTGTTCTTTTTAGCTTCGGTGAGTTGCATTTTTTTATTTAAGACATTATATAAGTATTCTATTGATTTTCCATTATCAGCATATTTGTTTATAGCGGATTCTACTTTTACATGGCTTTTGAATGGAACTAGACAATTTTTGGTAGTTTGTGTTTTGTTTGGATTCACAGACTGGCTTATTGCAGGAAAGAAAGTTCGTTATATTTTACTTGCATTAGCACTTACTACAATTCATAGTTCAGCAATATTTATAGCAATTATCGTTATGTTTGTTACTTCGGAAGAAATAATGTCCAAGAAAATGATCATATTTATGGTACTTACTGTAATTGGGACATATTTTTCAGAGCAGGTTTTTAGTTTTTTGGGTGAGACATCTGAGGTATTAGATTATTCAAGTACACTTGGAGCAAATGGCGGCTCAAATATATTAAGACTTTTTATAGCAGCAATACCAGTAATTATAGTATTGTTAAATCATGAGCACATTAAAAAAATTGCAACACCGTCTATTCGGCTGGCAATAAATATGAGTTTGGTAGGTGATTGCTTTTATTTTGCTGCAACCTTTACAAATGGGATTTTAGTTGGGCGTATGCCAATTTACTTTACAGTTTATAATTTGTATTTGCTACCTTGGGTTATTCGAAAATGTTTTACCAAAGAATCAAGAAAAATAGTGTGGGGGCTTAGTGTGCTATTCTATTTACTGCTGTTTTATTATCAAATGTATGGTGCATGGGGAGGGCTAACATATATTAGTGAGTTCTTAAATTTAAAATTTTAGCAAGTATGTTGTAGACACAATTAATACACAGGGAGTAAACGAGGTTATATATGAAAGTAGGAATTGTAACAATAAATGGAAATGAAAATTATGGAAATGTATTACAAAATTATGCAGTGCAAGAGGTACTAAGAGAGTTCGGAACAGAACCCGAGACTATAATAAATGTAACTAGTTGCGGACATTATATAACAGATGAAAAAAGTGTTAGAAAAATTACACCTGCTTATATAAAAAAATATATATTTAACCAGTTAAATTATAAGTATAATATTAAAAATACAAATCAGGGCATATGGAGAGTGCTTCGGTTCTATAAATCAAATATGGAAAAAATAGAACATGAAAAGCAAAGAAGAGAAGAAGCTTTTATTGGATTTAAAGAAAAATATATTTTAGAATCTTCGTACATACTTGATATTAATAGCCCATGGACAATAGATCAAGTAAATGAATATTCATATTATATTAGTGGTAGTGATCAAGTGTGGAATCCAACATATCCAAGTACTTCTTCTATTAATTTTTTACAATTTGCACCAGAAAAAAAGAGAATTGCGCTTTCTCCAAGTTTTGGAATTAATAATATTCCTAGAGAACTCCAAGGACAGTATGCTCAGTGGTTGGAAAAAATACCATATCTTTCTGTAAGAGAGGAACAGGGGAAAAGAATTATTAAAGAATTATGTGGTAGAGAAGCGAAAGTGCTATGCGATCCAACAATGGCTATTTCAAGAGAAAAATGGACTTTGATAGAAGAAAAACCAAGTTTTTTAGGAAACAAAAAATATATTCTTACGTATTTTCTGGGAGATAAAAATAGAAAATATGATTCATTTATAAGAGAGATCTCGCGGAATTATGATTTGGAAATTATTAATTTGTTTGATGTGATGGATATTCGAGCATATGCAACATCTCCACAAGAGTTTATTTATTTAATACACCATGCAAAACTTGTTTGCACAGATTCATTTCATGGTGCAGTATTTTCAATTATTATGAATTCTAATTTTATTACTTTTCCAAGAATTGAATCGGGAAATTCAATGGAATCCAGAATTCAAACGTTATTATCAACATTTCAATTACAGCAAAGAGATTATAGAAAGGTAAATAAGAATTCTATATTTAATACCGATTTTTCGCAAGCAGAAATAATTTTGCAAGAGTGTAGAAAAGATATGATTACTTTTTTAAGTAATTCAATTAAAGTAGAAAAACAAAAGGAAAATAAAATTGAAGTTCAAACAATCTTTAACAGTAAAAGAAAGTGTTGTGGATGTGGGGCATGTGAAATGGCTTGTCCAAAAAATTGTATTGTAATGCAAGAAGATGAAGAAGGATTTTTATATCCACAAATCAATAATGCATTGTGTATTCACTGTAAAAGGTGTGAAAAAGTTTGTCCAATAAAATCTGAGATATCAAAAGATAAGAGTGAAATTGAATGTTATGCAGCATATTCGTTAGATAAAGAAATACGTAAGAAGAGTTCTTCTGGTGGAATATTTACAGAACTTGCTAAACATGTGTTTTCATTAGAAGGGTGTGTATATGGTGCGGGGTTTTTAGATAATTTTGATGTGAAACATCAAGAAGTATTTTTGGAAAAAGAACTGGATAGTTTACGAGGATCTAAATACGTACAGAGTGAACTGGGAAGTGTATATCGACAAATAAAAGAAAAGCTGGAAAAAAATATATTGGTATATTTTTCTGGAACTCCATGCCAGGTGAAGGGATTGTATAGTTATTTGGGAAAAAGATATGAAAATTTAATTACACAAGATATTATTTGTCATGGCGTTCCATCTCCATTAGTTTGGAGAGAGTATATAAAGCGCCATTCAAACGTAAAGTCAGTATCATTTAGAGATAAAAGATTTGGATGGCATTATTTTTCACTTAAAATTAAAGAAAAGAAAGGAACATATCAAAAACGACTAGATGAGGATTTTTATCTAAAACTATTTTTAGATAATACAATTCTTAGACCTAGCTGTTATGAATGTATAATAAAGAAAAAGGGAAGTTATGCAGATATTACATTAGCCGATTGTTGGAATCCGGAAAACATATGTAATGAAATAAATGATACGGACGAAGGGTTATCTATGATTTTGATAAATACAGAATATGGGAAAAAAGTATGGAATCAAATAAAAGAAAGTAGAAAAATTAGATTTGAAAAACTTGATGTCAATAAAGCAATGACAAGTCAAAGTGCCTTGTATCAATCTGCCCCATGTAATCCAAGGCGAGCGGTATTTTTTCAAGAAATATGTCAAAAAAATTTTGAAGAACTAGTAAAAGAGTGGTATAAAAATTCATTTATGCATACACTGAGAATTAAAATAACCTATATAAAAACAAAAATATGTTTTTGGATCAAACGAAGGCGAGAAAATTATAAGAATGGAGATTAATGTGAAGTCAAGAGTTCTTTATACAGGAAAAAATATTTTGTGGGGATATGTAAGTAGTATGATTACTATTCTGCTTTCTTTTGCAAGTAGGACAGCATTTATACACACAATTGGTGTTGAGTACCTTGGAATTAATGGACTTTTTACCAGTGTTTTAGGAGTATTATCTCTTACAGAATTGGGAATTGGGACAGCAATGAATTTCAGTTTATATAAACCGGTGGCTGAAGCGGATAAAGAAAAAATTAAATCACTTATGCAACTTTATAAAGTTGCATATCGTTGGGTTGCCATTATTGTTTCAATTTTAGGAATTAGTTTGCTCCCGTTTTTAAATAATTTAATTAAAGGAGCAGATGGGATTGAGCATGTAAAATTATATTATTTTATATTCTTATTTAATACAGTTTCTTCATATTTTGTAAGCTATAAGTACGGTTTAATTAATGCAGAGCAGAAAAATTATGTTATTACAAATATAACAGCTGTTTTTAATGTGGTAATGAATATCGTACAAATAATTTGTTTAATTTTATTTAAAAATTATATTCTATATCTTTTACTACAGGTAGGTTTTCAATTAGCACAAAAAATATATATGTCATTATATATTAATAATAAATACGCATATTTAAAAGATAAGAAAATAGATCCATTAGATGAAGAGGAGAAGAAAAATATCTTTAAAAATGTGCGTGCTTTAATGTTTCATAAAATAGGAGAAATCAGTGTAAATCAAACTGATAATATTATTATTTCAGCCTTTATTAATGTTATGACAGTGGGGATGGTGTCAAATTATGTTTTAATAGCATCAACTGTTAATACGTTTGTCAATGTAATATTTAATGGGATGGCAGGAAGTTTGGGGAATCTGTTTGCTACGGAAGGAAAAGAAAAACAATTTCGAGTATTTAAAGTAATGGATTTTGTAGGATTTTGGATTTTTAGTTTTTCTTCAGTTGCAATGTTAGCACTTGTGCAACCATTCATATCGTTAATGTGGGGGGAGCAGTACACATTATCTATGGTTGTTGTCAGCTTATTTGTTTTAAATAACTATATGGTTGGGCTACGAATATCTGTGAACAATATAAAGGTAGCAGGAGGGATTTTTGATCAGGATAAATATTTGGCAATTATACAGAGCATTGTTAATCTGTTTATTTCTGTTGTTCTTGCGCAAAAAGTAGGGCTATCAGGAGTGTATATAGGTACGATAGTCTCGGGACTAATTCCATCATTGATTAGACCATATATTGTTTATAAACACTTGCTAGAAAGAAAAGCGATACAATATTATATGTCATTTTTAGGAAGAATGATTTTGACAGCGACATTGGCTATGATTTGCTGTGTTGTTTCAAATAGAATAATGGTTGTAATGACATGGAAAGCATTTTTTTTGGATGTGATTGTTATAGGAACGCTGCCTAATATTATATATTGTGTATTATACTGGCGTACAGAAGAGTTCAAATATTTATTTAAATTAGTAAGAAAATTTCTAGGCAGATGAAGAAGGAGTTAGTGGTTGTGAACGAAGAGTTAAAGCCTTGTGTTAGTGTTATAACACCATGCTATAATGGAGAAAAAAAAATTGGAAGATTAATCCAATCAGTAATTAATCAAACATATGATAATATTGAGTTTATTATTGTTAATGATGGATCTACAGATAACTCGGCAGAAATTATTGAGACTTATCGCAAAAAAATAGAAAATAGAGGATATAGTTTTAAATATATTTATCAACAAAATAAAGGGCTTGGTGGAGCTATTAATTCGGGACTAAAGGCATTTAGCGGTGAGTATCTTTGTTGGCCAGATGCTGACGATTATTTAGAACCAGAATCAGTGGAACATAGAGTAAGATTTTTGATTGATCACCCAGAATATGCAGTGGTAACAAGCAATGCATATGTTCGGAAAGGGGATAATTTGAAAGATTGTCATTTATTGGTTAAAAAGTCAGAAAACAAAAATTTGCAAAAAAACCAATTTGCTTTAATGCTTAATGGAGAGAGTATATTTTGTTCAGGATGCCATATGGTCAGGGTGGAAGCTTTTTTAGATGTTAATCCAGGAAGGGAAATATATTCTGCGCGGCGAGGACAAAACTGGCAGATGTTACTTCCTCTTTATTACAAATACAAGCGTTATTTTTTAGATGAACCTCTATATAATTATATTGACTATCCTGATAGTATGTCAAAAGATAGTCTTACAATAGAAAGTTTTTTTACACGATATGAAGAGCATCAGACTATTTTAAAAAAGACTTTGGAAATGATTGAAAGAATACAACAAGTAAATTTAAAGGAGTACTATTGCTTTGTTGATGATAAATATGCAAAACTAAAAATGAATACAGCAATAAGATTCGAAGATAAAAGATTGTTTGAAAAAGTGTTTTTGGAAAAAAAGAAAAGTATAGGTTTAGATAAAAGAGATTATTTGATGTATTTTCAAAGTAAGTATGTTTTAGTAAATAAAGTGGTTTATTTTGTCCATTTTATTCGAAAAAAGTTAAGATAAATCTTAAAGAGGAAAATATATGAGACATAAAAAGATGGTATGGTATGATGATTATATACGCATGACAGATGATACATGTGTAATTTGGAGGCATTTTATTAAAGATTTTATATTCCAACATCGTTTAAGATATATGGTTTACTTCAGAATTTGTCAGAATTCTAAAAATAAGTTTATACGCTTCTTTTGCGAATATAAATTGTTTCGTTTATGTAGAAAGTATGGAATTGAGATTAAAAGTAACACAAAAATAGGTTTGGGGTTTGTTATGATACATCCTTATAATATTACAATATCACCATTTGCGGTTATTGGGAAAAATGTAAATGTATTAAAAGGTGCATCTATTGGATTGAGTGAAGGTAAAAGGCCAGGAGCGCCTACAATTGGAAATTCAGTGTATATAGGAATCAATTCAACGATAGTTGGTGGAATACAGGTGGGAGATGATGTTATGATTGGACCAAATACATTTGTAAATTGTGATGTACCTAGTCATAGTATTGTTATAGGAAACCCTTGCAAGATTATTCCTAGGGAAGAGGCAACTAAAAAGTATGTTTTTTATAAAGTATAGATTAGTTGTAGTTTAGTATTTATACATATCAGAGTAAGGAATTTTAAAAGATATATTTTGGTAACAGGTGATTTATAATAAAACGCTCATATGAGAAGATGAACTGAAAAGGATGGTAGAGAAATGCAAAAATTGAAATACAATTTTGTTATTTTTTTTGCAAGAGAAGATTACTGTAAAGCAATTTTGGGAAAAGAAGTATATGATAGTGAATATGTACATGTATATAAAGAAACATTTAATGGAAATAAAATTTTGAGAAAATTGTTTCATTTTCATTGGTCATATCGTATTAATAGTATAGTACAACTTCCGTTTAAAAGACTATGGTTTAAAAGAATGTATAATCAAAAATTTAAAAATGAACTTCCTCTATGCTTTTTGTATTGGGATGGGAATAATATTAGATTTGATTCGGGATTTACAAAATATGTTCGAAAGAAAAATCCAAAGAATAAACAAGTCATTCTCCATATGGATTTAATCTCTAAGAAGATAGATTATCCATATAAAGTATTAAAAGATAAAGTGGATTTAACAATAACATATGATGCAAATGAGGCAATTCAGTATGGAATATCTTATTTTAAAAATGATACATATTCGAAACTTATTCCAGAGCCCGATAGATTGGAAATCCATCAAGATATTTACTTTTTAGGAAATGTAAAAGATAGAATGAAAATCATCTTGGATGTATATCAAAAGTTGTATAGCCAAGGGATTAAATGCAAATTTTTACTGGCAGGAGTTCCAGAGGAGCAACAAAAAAAGTATGAAGGAATAGAATATATAACTAATATTAGTTATGAAGAAAATTTAAAAAATGTGATTCACAGTAAGTGCATTTTAGAAATCATTCAACAAGGCTCAAGTGACCTTACAATGAGAGCTTGTGAGGCAATAGCATATGGGAAAAGATTTTTAACAAACTGTCAATTATGTGAGAAGAAAAATTTTCATAAAGACCAACTTCAGATATTTGACGATATAAATAAAATAGATGTTGAATTTATAACAAAGAATTTGGAACTTAGAGAATATCCTGCATTGCTTGACATGGATCCTATGAGACGATTGTATTTTATTCAAGATGAATTGGAGGTAATTAATGAGTAAAGCGCTTATATCAGTTATTATTCCGGTTTATAATACAAGAAAATATTTGCAGCGTTGTATTGATTCGATTATAGGACAGACATATAAAAATCTACAGATTATTTTGATTGATGATGGATCGACAGATGGAAGTGATAAAATTTGTGATGATTATAAAGAGAAAGATTCAAGAGTTACTTGTATACATCAAAAAAATGAGGGGGTATCCAAGGCAAGAAATGTAGGACTTTTAATTGCAAAAGGTGATTATATTCATTTTCCGGATAGTGACGATTATTTGGAAAAGGATACCTATGAATATCTTTTGCAAAAGGCAGAAAAATATAAATGCGACATAGTCAATTTTGAATATTACATTACTTATGAAACAAAAGAATTACGTCACCAAGTTAATGAAAATCAGTATGGAAATTTTAATGTTGAGGATTCTCATAAAATAGTTATTACAGATCAGCCATTTGCTTGGAACAAATTCTTTTCATATAAGTCAATTTTAGGAATCAAATTTAGAGAAGATATTTATCGTGGAGAAGATAGCCTATTTGTGCATTGTGCAATAGAGCAGGCAAATACAATTTGGTTTGATAAAAGACCCTTATATCATTATGTTCAAAGTGAAGAAAGTGCATGTAGAGGAAAATTTCGGCGTTCACAACTATCTGTGTTGAAGTTACATGATACATATCAAAAGATTTATCAAGATAAATATCCTAAAATTTGGAATTTATTTTTATCAAAGCTTCCAGATATATATATATCAATATATTATGATATGTGGTCAGATAATTCGAATTTTAAAATAGAACAAAAAAATTTTTTGGATGCATATAGAAACTTATATAGAGAACTTTCAGAAGTGAATATAGCTTGGAGAAGCAGAATGAAATTTGGATTATTTTATTCTGTTCCCGATATTTTTTGTAAACTGCATAAATTTATTCATAAGTTATAAGTTTTAAGGAAGTGCGCAGATCCAATGGACGGAGAGTTGTTGGATCTGTAGGATGTTCACGGTGCGGCGATACACGGAAATTATAGAAATGATTTCATAATAGTTGGACTACTGATTTGATTTTCAGTTTTCCGAGCATGCAAAATGGACCACTGGAACGTAGTGTGCTAGACTAAATTCAATTTTCACATTTAGAAAATGTGTAAACGGTAAATAGGTTCTTTCCAGCATTAGTTGATTTCAAAGCATTAAATTGATATGATATGTATATAGTTGGAGGTAGCAAACAAATGAAAGATTTTATTACTGCATTAGATCCGAATTATCAACTTGACAAATATCATATCAAAAATAATGTTGCTGTATTTTATATTAGCTCCAAGATGAGTGAAGTAAAATGTCCTTATTGTGGTACTCTTGTATATTCCATTTAAGTAGTGCACTTTTTCCGGGAATTCAGAGCACCTAAATCCGATATTTCAGAGCAGGTATTTCCGCCCTATAGTGCAATCACCTATAATGAATCCATGCACATAAAAATGTGTAAATTCATTACAGGAGGTCGATAATCAACCATAATTATCGAACCTCCTATATGAATAGTCACACGTATTGTGTGCCAACTTCATTATAGGATAAATTTATATGAATGGCTCACCTTCCGTGAGGGTGGCTCTATTCATCCGTGAGAGTGGCTCTGAATGCAAATTATGCTTAAACGGAATGCCAGTTCCGCTACTGCGGAACGGCTATTCCATTTTTAACGGTACAAAGTACCGTTAAATTACATCATTCTGTTTCACGCATATTTATACCGTTCATCTCCAGACGATACGTATGGTGCTTATCGGTGATACGTGTAAGGCACGCATCAGCGTAGGTGTTATCGGCAAACATATCGAACCATGTACTGACTGGAAATTGTGAGATAACTACAGTTGATTTCCTTCCATCCCTGGTATCAAGGACTTCAAAGAGATCCCGGCATTTATCAAGGTCGAGATCCATAAGACCGAAATCATCGATTACAAGAAGATCCAGCTTGGTCAGCTTATTCAGGTAATCCAGATTTGTGGATTAGATACGTGCCTGTTCCATTTCGCTCATAAGAGTGTTCGCTTTTATATACTTTACACTCTTAGACTGCTTCATTGCAGTTACACAAAAAGCATTGATTAGATAAGTTTTTCCACTGGCGGAAGATCCTGTTACAATGAGATTTTTTCCTTCCTCTATCCAATGACAGGTACTCAGTCGTTCTATTGTCTGGGTATCAAGCTGGCGTTCTGGACGGTAAATGGTTTCATCAAGGTCTGCCGCCGGGTATCGCAGATGCGCTTCTTTCATCAGACGATTAAAGCGTTTATCTGCCCGTGCCTGCCACTCTGCATCAACCATTGCTGTCATGCGTTCCATAAAAGTGTTCAGATCTGCATTGGGATCTTTCAACTGTTCTTCCAGGATATGTGCCATTTCTGGAACACGGAAACTCTTCAGACGCATGATCAGAGCCTGCTCCTGAGGTGTTAATGTAATGTCATGGGATGAACTCATTTGTATGCCTCCTTTCCACGGATGTTTGTATGGGAAGGAAGTTTTCCGGTTCCGTTTATAGCGCTGCTGGAATGATTATTCTGAACCATGCTAAGTACTTTCTTGAAATAAGAATACTTGCAGGCATTGGCTTCTACGCATTTCTCAGCAGCCTCCTGAACCAGCCTGTGAGGAACATCTTTACAGGAATGGAGTACACCGGCACAGCTGTTGTATGCCTGTTCCTCATGCTTGGAACTGCGGAGTATCCTGTCAATAAGAGTTACCATAGATTCTCCATAAACAGATGCCCATCGTCTGTAATAAGCTCCGTCATGTGCATTCACTTCTTTGTAATATAGGTGTTCTGTAGGCATATGACTGTCATCTGTAATGTAAAGAGGAAAATCACGGTAAGATCTTGGATGGCGGCAGATCAGCCGGTTATACTCATTACAGATCCGTATCTCCGTCATTGTAGCCTTAAGAATTGCAGACTTCCCTTTGTAGGTATACAATACAGAATAGTAGTGGGCATCATACTCAAGGTGGTAATTATTTGGAACTTTAAGAAAGTATTTATAATCACAAAGTGTATAACTTTCGCCTGGAAGCTGGTTCATACGCGGTTTGTCGTACTTTTCGAATCCATTCATGCGGGATTTCCGAATGTCAGATTTTTTCTGGAAAGGACGCTGGTTGATGTCCGCTACGATCTTTTTGACCGCAGCATTCAGAGCTTCCAGAGAGGTATAAGTATCTTTCTTTAATTCTTCTACCAGATGCGTCTCCAAGAAACGCACATGATTTTCAACTGTTGGTTTGCCTTTCGGTTTCCTTGGCGGTGGAGGCAGAATGATCGTATCATAGAAAGTTTCCAGATCTGAAAAAGCTGCCTGCAGCACAAGTTCATCTTTGCTATGCCTGGTAACGGCTGTTTTCAGATTGTCTGGGACAAGATATTTAGGAACAGCCCCATAATAAGACAGTGCATGTACTGTGCCGGCAATAAAATGTGGAAGTTTCTCATCCGGAAAGATCTCTGCATAAACAAGGCTGCTAAAACCAAGTGTAGTTGTAAAAATGTGAACTTTCCGAAGTTCGCCAGTTGTTGTATCCAATAGCAGTTCCGGCTGGTCGCCTACCCAGTCAATATACATCTTTTCACCAGGGATCCGTTCCACAGGCATAGATGTTTTTGAAGTACCATAAGTATCTACCATAAAATCACGATACAGCTTATAAAACTGAGCAAGCTGGTAACCGTTAGGATGCTCTTTTTTATAATCAATCCATAGAAAACTTAAGTCAGCATGTTTTCCCATTTGGATCATCTGCTCATGTATTTTTTCAAAATCAGGCAGTGGAATATCCTTATGTCGAAGGTTTTCTTTTGGATAGATGAGATCAACCACCTTTGAGGCTGGCATTTGTCGAAGATCATCCAATGATAAGCCTGAATCCTTGTAGCGGTTCATGATCAATGCAATCCCGCTCCGTCCGATCCGGTAACGTTTTTGTACAGAGTCATAACTGACTTTACTGAGCCGAAGTTCTATGACTCCAAGAATAGTATTGTAGTCGTGCATAATAGTTCCTCCTTTGCACTGTGATGAATAATAGTTACATCACAATAATAAAGGAAAAACGTACCGTTTTGAGCAGAAAACGCGTACCGCTAAATCAGAATGAATGTACCGCCAATTTCAGAATAGGCGTACCGTTCGAGCAGAATTTGCAAGAAAGTGAAAAACGACAGAATGCCGAAGAAATTCGGCTAACACGAAATTTCTTCGGCATATTGTACGAAAGATGTCGGATATTGTCTATCTTACTGTCTTGAATTTACATCAGATTCATATTTTTCATAATACTTCCGGTAATATCCACCACGTTTACGTTCTACTTTATTTAAAACAGCTCCCAGGATCGGACAACCCGCTGCATCCAGCTTTTCCCGCGCTTCTACAGCCAGCTTCCTTTTGATCTCACCGGACTCAATCACCAGAATTGCCGCATCAGAACTTTTTGCAATGATCGCTGCATCTATGACCATACCTACCGGCGCACAGTCAATCAAAATATAGTCATAAATATCTCTGAAAGACTCTAATGTATCCCGAAACAATTCTCCCGACAACAGCTCTGTCGGATTCGGCGGAGTAGGACCTGCAAATAAAATATGCAGTCTGGAAATGTCTGTTGCATAAACGGCCTCCGACAAACTGCACTGACCGGAGAGATAATGTGATAACCCTTTATCAACATTTCCATTTTCCAGTATATTGACCAACACCGATTTTCTCATATCTGCATCGATTAAGAGTACTCGTTTTCCAAGCTCCGCAAGAGACCCTGCAAGCTGATATGTGATAGTAGATTTGCCTTCCCCGGATAAACAACTGGTTACTGCTATAATCTTTTTATCCACACCGGAAAACTGGATATTTGTACGAAGTGTATTCAATTCTTCTGTCCTTGCATAAGACAACTCTCTTTTCTTTAAAGTTACCCTTTTCATTTTCTTCTCCTTATTTCACAGCTCTTTCTCTTTTAGAGTATTCTCTGCATAAAAAAATCCTCCTCTGAAATTATGCAGAAGAGGATTAAACTTCTATGTGTGACTACGCTCTTTTCTTTCTGGATAATCCAACTGCGCCACAAGCTGCCACCACTGCAACTGCTCCTAATAATACGACCATAGAATGTTCTCCTGTCTGAGGAGATGTTACCGAAGCAGATGTGCTCTTATCCACAACAAACGCAACCGGTGATAATGAATTAAATGTCGCTGTAATCGTTCCCTGTCCTGCTTTGGAATCTACAACTTCCCATGCTTTTTTATCTGTATCATAGTGAAGCACTGCAACATTTGTACTTGCTGTTACTCCCGGAACTTTAAATGTAATCGTTGCAGGAAATACTGTACCGTCCGGAACAATGACATCTCTCACATCAACCACTGACATCGTATCTTTATATGCGCTTCCTAAGAGTGCTTTCAATGTCTCCGGCTTTCTCACTTCTGCTACTGCATCCTGATACTCTGCCGGCACTTCTCCAAGAGTTGCTGTGATCTTATTTCCATTACCGTCAACTCCATTATTCACCGAATCTACTGTTACAACACCTGATACACCCGGTGACGGTGCCGCCACTGCTGTCAGACTCATAGATAACGCCAATACCGCTGCTGCCGCAGCACTAACCAATTTTTTTAATCTCATAATATTTCCCCCTTGTACCGTGGAATCAAACTTTTATACTTTTTTAGAATACCACTGATTCTAAGCTTTGTAAACCTTTTTATACATTTTTTATGCTATTTGTACATACTTCTATTTCAGTCTGCTTCTTTATAAAAAATCTCTATGATCATCTTCTGTAATGCCTCATCATCTACATAAAATTCATCATGTTCTGCACCGGCTCTTACCTCCCCCGGAACTGTTAAAATCTCCGGATCCATGGAGTACGAAGACAATTTTTCCAGCATATCCATACTTAAATCTGTTGTGATATATGGTCGACCTGCACTCCAAAACTGCTGCATCATCGAATTTCCGTTATCTTCTGACACTTGTACTTTCGCCAGGAGCGCCTGTATAAACTGTGTCTGCCTCTCCATTCTCTGGTTGTTGCTCCCAAGCACATCCGTATCCCTGCTGCGTATATATTTTTCTGACAATTCTCCGTTTAACACAATGGTACTGCCCTGCACAAACGCCGGATCAATTGCTGTATAATCTTCGGGTATCGTTATCTCCACACCTCCGATCTGATCTGTGATGGGCGCAATTCCGGCCATATTTAATGAAAGATAATCGTTAATCGGAATGTCATACAAAAGAGTCGAAACAGCCTCCCTGCTTAACTGACAGCTTCTCATCTCTCCATCTCCGTACGCATACTGGGTTGCAATCTGTGCTGTTTCAGTAGACAAATAATCCCCCTCCAGCCCATATATCTTCACATCTGCCATAGTATCTCTGGAGATCTCTAAAAGAGTCGTCGTCTTCTCTTCCGTGTCTAATACCAGCAAAATAATGCAGTCTGACTGTCCGCTGCGTCCCGTGGTTTCTTTCACTGTCACTTCTTCATCTTTATCAACACCGAGAAATAACAGCGTTCTTAAATTTGCATTATACTCATATTTCTTTCCCTGGTAAGTAATGTGAGAAGAACTTTCTGTTTGTTCCTGTTTGGGCTGTCTTTTACTCTGTTCTTTCATCTTTTGATTCTGAATGCCTACATAAATCGCACCCGCCGCTGCAATAACTGCAATGACTGACAAAATGATGATCAGAATCTTGGTTGTATTCTTATTTTTCTTCATTGACCAATACCGCCTCTACTAAAAATCGTTTCTCATCCTGCCCTGTCATACATGTACTCAATGTCAAAATACGGCTGTCCGTATTCACCGAAACATCCTCGCGAATGACTTTTCCTAAATCTTTTGCATTATAAATCGAATCCAAAAATTTCTGCCGCTCTTCCTCAAACGCAAAATCAAAACTATAGAGTATATGTCTGTCATCATATACAGTTGCCGCAAAAATCTGATATGTCAACTTCTGATCCGGTGTATATATAATAACATTTGGATGCTGCTGCATATAGGTCATATCTGTGTAATTATGCAAATTCTGGAACATACTTCCATCTTTCATATCATGCCCATATATGACGGTATTAAACTCGGTAAATTCCTTTGTATTTCCATTTTCTGTATAAATGGATCCGGGATACCCTTCCTGTCCCTCAATGGTATGATTTAAATAATATTCGTTGTCTGTCGCACTCTGCACCAGAGGGTAATTAATATTTGTCCCGTCAATCTGAATCCACGCATAAATATCCGGATTCTTTGCCTGCAGTTCTGCGAAATTAATCGGTATCTCTACATGAGATTCCTGCGGTGTTTCCTCTTCTTTCTCTTCCACCGGCTTTACTGCTTCTTTTTGAACTTCTTCATAGACTTTTTCATTTCGATCCTGTTTCATGTAATAATATGCAATATAAGAAACACAGCCGATAATGATGCAAACTAGAATGCCAATCAGTATTTTTCTGGATTTTTTCATATTCTTGATGCCCCCTTACCATATGGAAAAAGAAGCAAAGCAAGCAGATTCCTTACAAATCTTTCCTTGCAATGCCTCTCTTCACTTATTCTTTATATTTATACTGCACGTTTTTTCTTCTTTTCTTTTGAAATTGTTGCAATTGTATTCATATGCAGATATTTTTTGACATCTTCTTCTGTTTTGATGGTATCATCCATTAAAAACAATACTACAAATACGCCTGCTGCCAAGCCAGCACCAAGGATCCCGCCCAACAAAATATTTCTTTTTACATTCGGACTGACTGGATAAGAAGGCTTCACCGCTTCCTCTACTGTGCTTGGTTTATCTGTCAGCATTACTTCTGAAATTCTCTCAGCAATGGCATCTGACATCGCGTTTGAGATATCTGCCGCAAGCTGTGCATCCGGATTTGTAACTGTTACTTTCAAAATACTGCTTCCCGATGGATTTTCTACGGCTACCATGCCTAACAACTGTTCTGCAGAATAATCTAAATGCAACTTATCTATTACTTTCTGTAATACCGGACGGCTCTTTGACAAAATTGTAAAGTCCACTGTCAACTGTTTACTTAACGTCAATGATATACTTGTGTCTGAAATCTGATTCCCGCTTCCTAAGACATAAATCGTCGAAGAGGCCTGATATTGTGGAGTAATAAACAGCTTTGTATATCCTCCTGCAATGACAGCACCAACAAGTAGACATATCAGAATCACCCATGCCTTTTTCACCAATGTATGAAACAATTCTACTAAATCTATTTCCATCTCATCACTTTTCATCTGTTCTTCCATTCTTATTCTCCCATAATCACATTCTTCCATTTAACCTGTCTTAGTATAACATATCTTTTTCTATTAGGAAATTGTGTTATTCCACAAATTTACGGAAATCTTAAAACTTTCTCCACACCATCTTATTCACAACTCCGGTATAGCTCTGAATGATCTTCACAACTTTTGTAGACACATTTTCTTCTACATAATCAGGTACCGGGATTCCGTAATCTCCGTTTTCATTCATCGTGACTGCTGTCTCCACAGCCTGTACCAGTGAATTGCTGTCGATTCCGGCAAGTACAAAGCAGCCTTTATCCAGCGCTTCCGGTCTTTCTGTGGAAGTACGGATGCAAACCGCAGGGAACGGATGACCTACGGATGTAAAGAAACTGCTTTCTTCCGGCAGTGTTCCGCTGTCTGATACTACGGCAAATGCATTCATCTGCAGGCAGTTATAATCGTGGAATCCTAACGGCTCATGCTGAATGACACGTTTATCCAGCTGAAAACCGGATGCTTCCAGTCTCTTTCTGCTTCTTGGGTGACAAGAATATAAGATCGGCATATCGTACTTCTCTGCAATCTTGTTGATTGCTTCAAAGAGAGATAAGAAGTTCTTCTCTGTATCAATATTCTCTTCGCGATGTGCAGAGAGCAAGATATATTTGCCCTTTTCCAGTCCCAGACGGGCATGTACATCGGACGCCTCGATTTTTTCCAGATTATCATGCAGCACTTCTGCCATTGGGGAGCCTGTCACATAAGTACGTTCTTTCGGCAGTCCGCAGTCAGCAAGATAACGGCGGGCATGCTCTGAATATGCCATATTGACATCCGAAATAATATCTACGATACGACGGTTTGTCTCCTCCGGAAGGCACTCGTCTTTACAGCGATTTCCTGCTTCCATATGGAAAATCGGAATGTGGAGACGTTTCGCACCGATCACGCTCAGGCAACTGTTCGTATCACCCAGAACAAGTACTGCATCCGGTTTAATCTCTGCCATCAGTTTATAAGATTCAGAAATAATATTTCCCATAGTTTCTCCGAGATCTGCACCCACTGCATTCAGATACACATCTGGATCATCCAGCTCCAGATCATGGAAAAATACACCGTTTAAGTTGTAATCATAGTTCTGTCCGGTATGTGCCAGAATTGTATCAAAATATTTCCGGCACTTTTTGATCACTGCTGCCAGACGAATAATCTCCGGACGAGTCCCTACAATAATCAATAATTTCAGTTTTCCGTTATTCTTAAATGTAACTTCTGTTTTCATTTTGTTCTCCCTCACAGCGGGTATGCTCTTAATGGAACAACTTCTCCCGCCTCAATTTTTGTTGCTCTTGGAATCCGATTTTCTGCCTTGATCACAGTTCCCGGAGAAATATGTACGCCTTCTTCAATTACACACCCGTGATCTACGATCGAACCGCAATTTATAATACATCCTGATTGAATATGACAATCTGTGTTTACGATCGCAAGCGGCAGCACAACTGTTCCGGCTTCCACTTCTGCAGTTGGACTTATGTAAGCTGTGGCATGTATCAATCGCGGAAGCACAATCTGCGCATCAGATAACTTTTTCATCCAATCCAGGCGCATTTCATTATTTCCAAATGCCGGATACATCTCTGTATTCCCATCGGCAAATTTCAGAAACTCTACACATGTTCCTAATATCAGATCTGACTTTTCCTGACCGTCATCCAGAAAATAAATCTGCTCATATTTCCCGGACTGCCTTGCAATGTCCGCAACTGTCTTTCCGTATCCGCCTGCTCCTAAAATAATCAATCTCATCAATTTTTCACCCTTTCAAAAAATGTATCCGGATGATTTGGATCAAACTGTTCGTTTGCCCACATCACTGTTACAAGGTTTTCTGTTTCTGACAGATTGATGATATTGTGCGTATAGCCCGGAAGCATATGGATTGCCTCAATCTTCTCTCCTGACACTTCAAATTCAATCACTTCATCTGTACCGATCTTTCGCTCCTGAATCAATCCATGTCCAGACACTACAATGAAGAATTCCCATTTGCTGTTGTGCCAATGTTCTCCTTTTGTGATCCCCGGCTTCGAAATATTCACAGAAAACTGTCCGCAATTTGCTGTTTTCAACAGCTCTGTAAAACTTCCTCTGTCATCCACGTTCATCTTAAGAGGGAAACTGACTTCCTCTTTTGGCAGATAGGACAAATATGTCGAATATAATTTCTTTACAAAAGAATCATTTGGAATTTCCGGCATAAGAAGAGATTTCGGCTGATTTTTGAACATTTCCAGTAAATCTACAATTTCTCCCAGTGTTGCCTTATGGGTTGTCGGCACATAACAGTACTTTCCGGATTCATCTGCCACCGGATCCAGCTCCTGATATTCACAGTGATGTTCTTTTCCTTCCAAAGCATCCAACATCTCTTCCACCAGATCATCGATATAGAGAAGTTCTAATTCTGTCTCCCTGTCATTCACCTGAATTGGAAGATTGTTTGCGATGTTATTACAGAATGTAGCAACTGCACTGTTGTAATTCGGTCTGCACCATTTTCCAAAAAGGTTCGGGAAACGGTACACCAGTACTTTTGCTCCGCACTCTTTGCCATATTCGAAAAATAACTCTTCTCCTGCCAGTTTGCTCTTTCCATAATCAGACTGACCATAGCGTCCGATCAGTGTTGCCTGAATGGAGCTGGAAAGCATCACCGGACAGGTATTGTGATACTTTTTCAATGTATCCAACAGTTTCGATGCAAATCCAAAATTTCCATCCATAAACTCGGACTGGTCTTTTGGCCGGTTCACCCCGGCAAGATTGAAAACAAAGTCTGCTTTCTCACAATATGTATCTAACAATGCTTCCTCGGTATCAATGTCATATTCAAAGATCTCATCAATTGTAAGATCTCGTGTTCTGTTTTTTCCATCTTTGATGCAATATAAATTGGCTGCAAGGTTTTTTCCAACAAAACCTTTTGCTCCTGTTATAAGAATGTTCATTATAGATTCTCCCACTCCGCTAATTCATCTCTGATATACTGCAGTGTCAACAACTTCTCTTTTACTTGCTCCACATCCAGTAATTCTGTGTTGCTGGAATTGAATTCTGTTAATATGTTTCTCTCCACATCACCTTCTTTGAAATACTTATCGTAATTCAAGTCTCTCTTATCACATGGCACACGGTAGAACTCACCCATATCAATCGCATTAGCACATTCTTCATTTGTAAGTAATGTCTCGTACATTTTTTCACCATGACGAATACCGATCACTTTAATTTCATGTCCTGGTGCAAACAATTCTGTTACTGCCTTTGCTAACACCTCAATCGTACATGCCGGAGCTTTCTGTACTAAAATATCTCCGCTTGTCCCATTTTCAAAAGCAAATAACACTAAATCTACTGCTTCTTCTAAACTCATAATAAATCTGGTCATAGAAGGTTCTGTAATTGTGATTGGATTTCCTGCTTTAATCTGTTCGATCCAAAGAGGAATTACAGATCCACGGGAGCACATAACATTTCCGTAACGAGTACAGCAGATTTTTGTTTTTTTCGGATCTACTGTTCTTGATTTGGCTACAATGACTTTTTCCATCATTGCCTTGCTTGTCCCCATTGCGTTCACCGGATAAGCTGCCTTATCTGTAGAAAGACAGATTACAGATTTTACACCTTCTTCGATTGCTGCAGTTAACACATTTTCTGTACCAAGAACATTTGTCTTTACTGCTTCAATCGGAAAGAACTCGCAAGATGGAACTTGTTTTAAAGCTGCTGCGTGAAAAATATAATCAACTCCGTGCATTGCGTTCTTTACAGACGCCAAATCACGAACATCTCCGATAAAAAATTTGATCTTATTCGATGCTTCCGGCATCTTCGCCTGAAACTCATGTCTCATATCATCCTGCTTTTTCTCATCACGTGAGAAAATACGGATTTCTTTGATATCAGTTTCTAAAAATCCATTGAGAACAGCATTTCCGAAAGAACCTGTTCCCCCTGTAATTAAAAGTATTTTATTTTTAAATACGCTCATAATATGCTCCCTACTATCTAATTTTCCTTCTTACAACCATATCTTTAATTTCTTATTCAATTCTATAAACAATTTAGTTCTCGTATTTTTTGTCAAAAATTTTCTCAATATTTTCACTTCCATGTTTAACTTCATGTGTATATTTTCCTGAAACAGCCACTTTATTTTCTACTCCTAAATTCATCCACTCATATTCTATATCCAAATTTCCTAGATCTAAGGCTCTTTTCCTGCATTATACAAATCAAAAGCTAAATACGTAGCTGTTGGTCCTATTGCTAATAAAATTAAATCTATCTCATATGATTGTGTTATTTTCAATATTGCTCCGTATATTTCTTGATATTTATCAAAAGTATCCTTAGCTGGTACTAAAATTCTCTTCACGCTTTTGCATTTATTAAATAAATCATTCCCCCTCCCCCACACACCAACTCAGTGTGCCTTCTACTATTAAAATATTTTTATTGGCCCCTAAAGTTTTAATTTTCTCAAATCTACCTTTTGAACTCATCTTACCTTTTCTATTGATAATGCTTGTCAAGGCCAAAGCCACTCAAGTAGGGCGTTAACCGCCTTTACAAGTACTGTTCCGGTAAGTAATCTATTGAAACAAAATCATCAATTTTGTCTGACTCTTATTCTCCGGAATGGTGGCTCAATTTTTCATCTTTTTATTTTTTGTTTTATATAATCAACTCCTTCACTATTTTTATAAAACAAATATGTAATCAAAACAAATACACATCCCAGAATACTAGCTTTTAAAATCCATGTACCATACCCTGATACAAAAAAGACTTTTTCAAAGTGTTTCCCTAAGATAACCAACACTATAATCAAAAAAATATTTTTTATAAGCTGAACATAATAACCCTTTGCTGAATTTTCAAAATATTCTCTAAATAAAATTTTAGGTTCGTACCAAACATATGTAGATATTCTTGCAATTGCTGATGCTAAAATGATACCTATTACACCTATTATTTTACCCAAGAAAATAGATAATACTATATTAATTATGGCGCAAATAACCATAATCCATTTTGTTTTTCTATACAGTCCTGTTGCCTCTCTATATGACCAAAGTGGTTGCATTACACAACTTAAATACATATTCAATCCAACTGCACACGACATAACAAACCCTAATTGATATTCACTTCCCAACCATATTCTAATAAAATCATCAGCAAGTAATATATAGCATGGAACAACTATTCCGCATATAAAGCAACTAATAGATTGTTCACACTTAAAGACTTTAAAACGCTTTTCACTATTTTCAGTTACAATTAAATTTCCAATACTTGCTGTCATCGATGTAAATATTAATGATATAATAGCTATAATTTTTGTTTGCAGCAACAAATAATTAGAGTAGTACCCAACCATTGCTGTACCAATCAATACCGAAATCAAAATATTATCTGTAGCATTTAGCAACATTGATGAAACTTTATATAAAAAGACAGAGCCCAAATTGTTAAATATGCGCTTTTTTTCATAATTACTAATTGTGCTTTTTCTATTTATAAATGGATAAATTTTATTTGCTATATGAGAAGCATAAATATTGTTTCCAATTGTAATAACTGTACCGATACTTAAAAATATAATATAATTTTTCCAAACTAAAATACTAATTATTTGTAATATAGTTTTTATAAAATTTGTATAAATCGAAACTTTTGTTACTAAATATCCTTTTTGATCAGCCGATAAGATTGTGGTTTTGTAAATACACAAATACGATGCCACTACTGTAGATAAAGAAAGTAAATAATATATAGTTAAATATGGTATTTCATATTCTACATTTATTAATACCGGTAAAAAAGGAATTAAAGCAAAACCAATTATCGTAATTCCTAATGCAATAAGATAATATACTTTTTTATAAAAACTGACTAAACCTGCAATTTTTTCATAATCTTTTTCTGCTAAAGGTTTATAAAAGCTATATGCCATTGCCGTATTAAATCCTAAATCAGCTAATGAAAGCAAATTCAAGATATCAGCAAACAATCCATTAATTCCTAAATATTCTATTCCAAATCCCCATATAAATATAGATCTTGAAATAAAAGAAAGAAATAACATTATCACTTGATTAATAATATTATAGAAAATATTCGTTATGGCTTTTTGTGTTCTGCCATTATTTTTCATCTCCATTGCTTCACCCAACTATCTAATTGTTCTTCCAATATTCTATATTCTAACTTGATAGAATTTTTAGTATACCCTTTCTCCATCAATTTATCCACTAATCCGCCAATCTCTTCTATTTTATCTGTATAAACTACCCATTCTATCTCTTTTATCCATTCATAAACCCCCTTAATCTTATAATTGTAATTAGATAAAACAATACATGGTGTTTTACTCAGATATGCTAATATCATACCATGTAGTCTATCTGTAATAACAAGTTGTGCCTGCGAAAATTCAACTAACTTTTCTTGAATAATTTGCTTCCGCTTCTTATCGACAGGTGCATAAACATTCTCTATAAAAGTATCTGTAAAAAACACATTATTACATTTTTCTTCGCAGACTTCCATAATTTTAGCTACTTGATCTCCATTCAATAAACCTTCTGTATCATGTCGCAAGCATAATAAAATTTCATTTTTTCGTGACAGATTCTCGGTAATATATGGATAATTAAATACTATATCTGGCAATAAATAGACTTTACAATTTGGATAATACTTTTTTAAAATTTCATATGAATA
>OGZS01000329.1_pt1 | contig 32306 bp, 27 predicted proteins | sample 1576901 | NCBI WGS metagenome assembly OGZS01 (sample SAMEA3541563, study PRJEB24748) | human gut metagenome | biome: human gut; feature: human-associated habitat; material: faeces | place: China | collected 2012 | reverse complement strand
GGAATCCCGATGTGTCCGCCGGAGGGAGATGCCGGAACCGGAATGACTGCGACGAACAGTGTGACAGTTCGTACCGGAAATGTATCTGCAGGAACGTCTGTGTTTGCCATGCTTGTACTGGAAAACGAATTGAAAGGTGTTCATCGTGAGATCGACATGGTAACAACACCGGCCGGAGATCCGGTCGCCATGGTCCACTGCAATAACTGTACCTCGGATCTGAATGCGTGGGTCGGTCTGTTTGCAGAGTTTCTGGAGACGATGGGGATGGATGTGGACAGAAACCAACTGTACGGAACTCTTTACAGAAAGGCAATGGAGGGAGAGGCAGACGGAGGCGGACTGCTTTCCTACGGATACTTATCCGGAGAACATATTACGGGATTTGAAGAGGGAAGGCCAATGTTTGTACGTACACCGGATTCCAGGTTTAATCTGGCAAATTTTATGCGTGTCAATTTGTATACAGCACTTGGAGCACTTAAAACCGGAATGGACATTTTAAAGAGAGAAGAAGGCGTACAGTCAGACCGGATTATGGGGCACGGAGGACTGTTTAAGACAAAAGGGGCAGGACAGCAGATTATGGCCGATGCCATGGAGATTCCGGTGGCAGTGATGGAGACCGCAGGAGAAGGCGGCGCATGGGGAATTGCGCTTCTGGCAGCCTTTATGCAGGAAAAAAACGGAAGAACACTGGATCAGTATCTGGCAGAAGCAGTGTTTCAAGACAGCGAGATTTCCGTTTTGAATCCAGAAGAGGAAGGTGTCGCAGGTTACCGAAGCTTTATGGAGCGTTATACGAAAGGGCTTTCGATTGAACGCGCAGCAGTGGAAAACATGTAAATGAAGAACACAATCAGGTGCCTGGTATCGTCAAAGAGAATAAAATACTTTACAAATCTTCTTGTTTTTGATACAATTTTACGACTGGGAAAAAAGTACAGGTGAGACAGATGAATGAGAAGATCAATATCTTGAATATAGAACTCTATCAGACGAGTGCAAAAGCAGCGATGCAGAAAGTGGTGCAGTATATGGAAAGTGATTCCATTAACACAGTTGAGATCATCACGATGGACATGCTGCTGAAAGGGAAAGATATGCCGGGCTGGAAAGAAGCAGTGGAATCACTGAATCTGGTGCTGCCGGGAGAGACGGAGATTCTGGAGGCGGCAGGAGTCAGAGAAAAGACGCTGCTGCGTGATACGGCGGGACTGGTGTTTTTAAAGATGTTTCTCCGCTATATACAGAGAAACAAAAAGCGTGTATTTCTTGTGGCACAGTCAGAAACAGAGCTTTTAGAGATGGAATCCGCGATCCGGGAACATGACAGAAAGCTGATCCTGGCAGGAAGAGGCGTTCTGCCGCCGGATGGTGCGGGAATAGAGCAGGTGATCAATGCGGTCAATGGTGCTGAGACAGATTGCATTTTTTCCCTGCTTCCATCACCGGAGCAGGAGCTTTTGATACAGAGGAACAGCGCATTGTTAAATGCAAGAGTGTGGTTTGGATGCGGGAGCGTTTTGAAAGAAATCTATATGAAAAAGCAGAAAAAAGGAAAGATTCAAAGATTTCTGCGCAGGAAAGTGTTCCGTTACCAGGTGGGACGGCAGCAGAGAAGTGAAGAATAAAAAAGCTTCGGTTTGTATACTATGTATAGCCGTATCAATATGAATTTTTTGTAAAAACTATGAGGAAATGCATAAAAAAAGTGGATTTCCTCTTTCTTTTTTTGATGTTTTGCCTTAGTATATAAAATATGGGTTGTGCAGACAAAAGTGAAAGAGTAAAAAAATTGTGAAATATGCACATGGAAACGAGTAGATAAGCGGAGGAAAAAAGGTATGATTTCAAATCAGATACTTCAAAACACAATCGAAGGATTAAAAGGAATTTCCAGAATTGACTTTTGCGTTCTGGATACAGAAGGAAAGGCGCTTGCTACGACATTTGAGGATACATGGAATTATGAAAGCGCGGTGTTGTCTTTTGTAGAATCTCCGGCAGACAGCCAGGTGATCCAGGGATGTCAGTTCTTCAAGATCTTTGATGAGCAGCAGCTTGAGTATGTTCTGCTGGCAGGCGGAGAGAGCGAAGATGTCTACATGCTGGGTAAGATCGCAGCGTTCCAGGTTCAGAGTCTTCTGGTAGCATATAAGGAGCGTTTTGACAAGGATAATTTCATCAAAAATCTGCTTCTTGACAACCTGCTTCTTGTAGATATTTATAATCGCGCAAAAAAATTACATATTGACACAGAAGCAAAACGTGTTATCTTTATTATTGAGACATCACACGAAAAAGACAGTGTTGCTCTGGATAATGTCAGAAACCTGCTTGGCGGAAAGTCGAGAGACTTCGTGACAGCAGTAGATGAGAAAAATATCATTGTTGTCAAAGAGCTGGCTGATAAGGACGGAAGCAGAGAGCTTGAAAAGATGGCCAAAGAAATGATGGAGATCCTGCGGGCTGAGTCCGAGGATGACAAAATCCACATTGCCTATGGAACGGTTGTCAACGACATCAAGGAAGTTTCCAAGTCCTACAAAGAAGCAAAACTGGCGTTGGATGTCGGCAAGATCTTCTTTGATGAGAAAGACATTGTAGCATACAGCACACTTGGAATCGGACGTCTGATCTACCAGCTGCCGATCCCGCTTTGCAAGATGTTTATCAAAGAGATTTTTGAGGGGAAATCACCGGATGAATTTGATGAGGAGACACTGACTACGATCAACAAGTTCTTTGAGAACAGTCTCAATGTATCAGAGACATCCAGACAGCTTTATATTCACAGAAATACACTCGTGTACAGACTGGATAAGCTTCAGAAAAGTACAGGGTTGGATCTGCGTGTATTTGAAGATGCGATCACATTCAAGATTGCACTGATGGTCGTAAAATATATGAAATACATGGAGACGCTGGAATATTAAGCAGGCGGATTTACGCCCGATAAAGTATACCCATCCGGGCATCCCGCAATGTATGCCTGCGGCGGGCGGACTTCGTCCGATAAAGTATGAATAATTAGGAGGAGCATGATGATTGAATTAAGAGATGTAACGAAGGAGTATTCCAAAGGGAATGCTGCGTTAAACGGTGTGTCTGTTAAGATCGAACAGGGAGAGTTCGTTTTTATCGTAGGAGACAGCGGTTCCGGAAAATCCACATTGATTCGTCTGATCATGAAGGAACTGGAGCCTACAGAAGGCACGATCATTGTAAACGGGCAGAATTTAAAACGGATGAAACATCGGAACATTGCAAAATACAGAAGAGGCATCGGGGTTGTCTTTCAGGATTTCCGTCTGTTGAAGGACCGGAATATTTATGAGAATATCGCGTTTGCACTTCGTGTGACAGAAACACCGACAAGAGTGATCAAGCGAAAAGTGCCGGCAGCACTTTCTCTTGTAGGTCTGGCGCAAAAATATAAAGCTTTCCCGAAGGAGCTTTCCGGTGGAGAGCAGCAGAGAGTGGCGATTGCCAGAGCAATCGTAAATGAACCTGCAATTTTGTTGGCCGACGAGCCGACCGGTAACCTGGATCCTACCAATTCGTGGGAAATCATGAGTCTTCTCAAAGAGGCGAATGACAGAGGAACGACAGTACTTGTTGTTACACATAACCAGGAGATCGTAAACGAGATGAACGAACGAGTTATTACGATGAAACAGGGCGTGATCGTGAGTGATGAACAAAAAGGTGGGTATATAGATGAGGATTAGTACATTAGGATACGTAGGAAAACAGGGAGTTAAGAACATCGGGAGAAATAAAATGTTCTCTATCGCATCTATTGCGACAATGTCAGCTTGTATTTTTCTGTTCGGACTGTTCTTTTCTATCGTGCTGAATCTGCAGCATTTTGTAAAGGCAGCAGAGGAAGGCGTGGCGATTACAGTATTCTTTGATGAGGATGCAACAGAAAGTCAGATCGAGGAGATTGGCAAGGAGCTTCGCAGCAGGGATGATGTTCTGAAAGTAGAGTATGTTTCGGAAGATGATGCATGGAACAGTTTTAAAGAAGAGTACTTTGGAGACAATCCGGAACTGGCAGATGGATTTAAGGATGACAATCCGCTTGCAGGATCCAGCAGTTATGCGGTTTATATGAAACCGCAGGAGGACAAGGGCAGCAATATGATCTCCAAGAGCAAATCACTTTCTGCAACACAGAAGGAACTGGTAAAGTTTGCGGAGGGACTGGACGGAGTCAGAAAGGTCAATAAATCAGATGTTGTGGCGAAGACACTTTCCAGTGTCAATCTACTGGTTGGATATGTGTCGATCGCGATCATTTTGATCCTGTTCGGAGTTTCGATCTTCCTGATCAGCAATACCGTAACCATGGGTATTACGGTTCGTAAAGAAGAAATTGCAATTATGAAATATATCGGTGCAAAGGACTTTGTAGTACGTTCTCCATTTGTGTTGGAAGGTCTGATCATCGGAATCATCGGAGCGGTACTTCCATTGGCATTATTGTATGCACTTTATGGAAGAGCAGTGGGATATGTGATGACAAAATTCCAGATCCTGAAAAATATCGTGGAATTCCTGCCGGTAGGAGATGTATATCGCTACCTGCTTCCAATTGGACTTCTGCTTGGAGTAGGAATCGGATTCCTGGGAAGTTTCTTTACAGTACGCAAGCATTTGAAAGTATAGGTGAACATATGAAAGAACGTATGAAAAAAGTGACAGCATTATGTCTGGCAGCGGCGCTTTCTGTCGGAACGGTACTTCCGGTACATGCGGAGACTGTACAGGATGCACAGAATGCAGTAGATCAGCTGCAGCAGCAAAAGGACAGTGTGCAGGCAGAGAAGACGACTGTTGAGACAGAGTTGAAAAAGATTGCAGAAGAGATGGAAAAGACACAGTCCAAGCTGGATGCAAAGCAGGCGGAGATCACAGAAGCAGAAGAAAATCTGGTGCAGGCTAAAGTAGAAGAAAATACACAGTACCAGAGTATGAAGATCCGCATCAAATATATGTACGAGAATGGAAATATGGAATTTATTGAAGTTCTTGCTGACAGTGAAAATATCAGTGATTTTTTGAATAAAACAGAGTATATTTCCAAGCTGTCTGAATATGATAGAGATAAGTTAAAAGAATTCCAGAAGACAGTAAAGGCAGTGGAAGAGCAGGAAGCGGCGCTGCAGAAAGAGTATGAGGAATTAAATACACTTCAGACGGATCTTGTGAACCAGCAGACACAGGCGCAGACATTGTTAAAAGAAAAGGATGTTCAGCTGGCAGATTTAAGCAGTCAGCTCGGCAGCAAGATGGAGACACTGCAGAAGCTGGTGGAGGAAGAGAAGAGACGCCAGGAAGAAGCGGCTGAGGCAGCAAGACAGCAGCAGTTACAGCAGCAAGAGCAGCAGAATCAGAATAATTCCAATAATAATACAGGCAGTGGTACAGGAGGCGGTTCCACAGTGACACCTCCGTCATCCGGCAATGTATCCAGCGGAAGTGGTTATTTCACACATCCGTGTCCGGGAATGAGTTACCAGTCCAGTTATTTTGGAGAAATTCGTGAGTTTGAAGTCGGCGGACACAAAGGAAACGATTATGCTGCGCCGACCGGAACACCTACATATGCCGCGGCAGCCGGTCGTGTGATCATCGCCGGATACAGCAGCAGCGCCGGTAACTGGGTAGTTATCGATCACGGAAACGGTCTGGTGACAAAATATATGCACCACAGCAGTATTTGTGTAAGTGCGGGACAGTATGTGGAAAGAGGCCAGCAGATTGGTGCAGTTGGTTCTACAGGACAGTCCACAGGACCACATCTGCATTTCCAGGTAGAGTTAAATAGAGTTGCAGTCAGTCCGGATCAGTATTTCTAAAATACCGAAAGTTGGTAACAGAGTATGAACAGACATAAAAGTTTTATAAAAGGGGCGCTCACAGGCGCCCTTATTATGTTATTTGCAGTAGGAGTCTGCACAAAGGTACCGGAGCTTTCCGGATTGCTTTTGCAAAAGGACAGTGTGACTGCCAAGCAGGAGCGGGCAGAGAAAAAGACCGAAGCAAAATTTAAAAAAATTGAAAAAATGATCGATCAGTATTATCTCTACAGTGATGATGTAAAGCAGGAGGATCTGGAAGATGCAGTGTATGCCGGATTTTTGAGTGCACTCAATGATCCGTATACGGTATATTACAATGAGGAAGAGACAAAAGAGATCAAAGAGAGCACCTCGGGAGAATATTCGGGGATCGGAGCCGCTATGATGCAGAATGTACAGACCGGGGAGATCACGATTACAACGGTCTATGAAGACAGTCCGGCAGAAAAGGCAGGGCTTTTAGAAGGAGATATCCTGTATCAGGTCGATGACCATAAGATCGAAGATCAGGATACGTCTGAGGTTGTATCCTGGATTAAAGGTGAAGAAGGAACAGAGGTGAAACTCTCCGTTTATCGAGGAGAAGACCGGGAAGAGCACACGCTGACAGCTGTGAGAGAAAAAATTCAGTCACAGACAGTCGAGCATGAGATGAAGGAAGATAAGATAGGATATATTTCTGTGCAGGGGTTTGAAGATGTGACTTACGAACAGTTCAAGTCCGCACTGGAAGATCTGGAAGCTCAGGGGATGGAAGGACTTGTTATCGATCTTCGGAATAATCCGGGAGGAAACCTGGATACTGTTGTAGAGATGCTGAAACTGATCCTTCCGGAAGGAAGAATCGTTTCTATTAAAGACAAATACGGGAATGAAGAAACCTACGACTGCGATGGAAAGCATGAATTTCAGAAACCATTGGCAGTGCTTGTAAATGGCTACAGTGCCAGCGCGTCAGAGATTTTTGCCGGTGCCGTAAAAGACTACGGAATTGGTACCCTTGTGGGAACCACGACGTACGGAAAGGGAATCGTGCAGGAATTATTTAGTTTTGAGGATGATACGATGATCAAGATCACGACGGCGGAGTATTTTACACCGAGTGGAGAAAACATCCATAAAAAAGGAATTCAGCCGGATGTGGAGGTAGAATATACCTACGATGCGTCGAATCCGACCAGTGACAATCAGCTGCAGAAAGCGCTGGATGTTGTAAAAAGTAAATGATAACAGGAAATGATGTGTCTGCAAAGCTGAAAAAGCAGCAGGAATGGGAGGGCTTATGCTTGGGGGAAAGAGATGTTATCTGTGTGGTGGAAAACTGGTAAACGGACGGTGCGTGGAATGCGGGCTTGATAATGAAAAAAACACAAAGAAAGTCTATCATCTTAATGAAAGCGTAAAGATGCAGGATTCACAGCCGCGTGATGCGGTGCAGAAGATCGGGAAGGGTCTGGCGATCGGAAGCGTAATCCTGCTTGTGGCAGCAGTTGGTGCCGTTGCACTGAACAGTTATTTCGAGGAACAAGAGAAGGGGCAGAGTCAGTCGGGAGAGGAATATGATGAATATCAGTTTGCAAAGAGACAGCTTTCTGAGACAGGCGAAGCATACGATGAAGTTCTTACCGGAGGATATTATGAGGTTGGCGTTCATATTCCAGAGGGAATTTATACAGTAGAGGCGCAGGATGGGGAAAGTGCGATTTATTTGATCGATGATGAGAATGGAATTTACATCTGGCAACAGATTGGAAATGACCCTGAAAATCCGAATCAGGCAGCTGTGATGGATGATCTGCGTTTATACGATGGAGCTCTTTTGGAAGTGAAAAGCGGGGCAGCACTTCAATTCCGTTCGGATTGTGCGCAGACAGAAAGGCTTCATGGAGAGACAAATCCACTGCAGGATTCAGTGCGAGTAGAAGTAGGACAGACAATGACTGCGGGGCGTGATTTTCCAGAGGGGCTTTATAATGTGAAGTCTGAACCGGACTGGAATGATCTTATGATGACACTTCCGGATTCATTTTTATCAGAATTTGCAGCAGATGAAGAACGCAGAGTAGAGGTGATTTCGTTTGCACCAAAAGAATTGGACCTCAGTTATGAGAATGTACCGATTCCAAAAGGAACAGAAATACAGACAACAGGGGCGGCCGTTACGCTTGAGCCGAGTGAGAAAATTGGTTCTACTGATTATGGAGAGTTTTATAAAGAATAGACAAAAGAAAAATGCAGAGTACGGTCAGACTCTGCATTCCAGGATATAATCGTCCATGACATATCCGTTTCCAATATCCGCTACCTGTGAACGAACCGTCTCAAATCCAAGATGATGATAGACCGCAAGGGTATTCGTATTGTATTTGTTGCACGTAAGCCAGATGGAAGAGAGACCGCGTTTTTGACAGAGAGTTTTTAAATACTGGATCGTTTTTGTAGAGAGGTGTCGGTTTCGCGCCTCTTTTTTTAAATAGAGTTTGCTTAGAAACAGTGTAGTTTCTTCTTGATGAATCCCGCAGTACCCGCAAAACTCTGTATTGTCAAAAATCTGAAAATATTCATATCCGGTTTCCATCTGTTCTTTCAGGGCATGAAAAGACTGAAATTTTTCCAGCATATATTCTACCTGCTGTATGCCGATAATGGGAGTGAAGTGCTCATGCCAGATAACAGAAGCAAGATTGGAAATTTCCTGAATCTGTTTGTCAGTATGCACCGGAGTAAGTGAAAAATTCTGTTCCATTTTGAAAACCTCCTTTTCTTTGGAAAGAGTGAATAAGCTGACAGAATTGATTATACCACTTGACAGGAGTATTTTGTATTTGTTTCTTGTTTATAAAAAGTTTATAGAGTTCATAATTTTATTAGCACTCAACTGAAAAGAGTGCTAATTTTCTGTTGACTTTTAAAACATGGTGTACTAAAATACTTCATAGACAGAAGAAAACCCGCAGGACGGGTGAGTTTGTAAAGAAAGAGGAGTGTTTAGATATGGGAACAAAAAAAGGTAATTTATCTATCGACAGCGAGAATATATTTCCGATCATTAAAAAATGGGTATATTCTGACCATGATATTTTCATTCGTGAATTAGTGTCCAACGGATGCGATGCGATCACAAAATATAAAAAGCTGGATATGATGGGTGAGTGTGAGCTTCCCGATGATTATAAAGGAAAGATTCAGGTCATTGTCAATCCGGAAGAAAAGACGCTGAAGTTCATTGACAACGGTATCGGTATGACAGCAGAAGAAGTGGAAGAGTATATTACACAGATCGCATTTTCCGGTGCTACACAGTTTTTGGAGAAATATAAAGACAAGACGACAGAGGATGAAATGATCGGACATTTTGGTCTGGGATTCTATTCTGCGTTTATGGTAGCGGACGAAGTGCAGATTGATACGCTGTCTTATAAAGAGGGTGCAGCCGCAGTACACTGGGTAAGTGAAGGCGGTACAGAGTATGAGATGCAGGAAGGAAACCGTACAGAGGTTGGTACAGAGATTACATTATATCTGAACGAGGACAGTCTTGCATTTGCAAATGAATACCGTGCAAGAGAAGTGCTGGAAAAATACTGCTCATTCATGCCGGTAGAGATTTTCCTCTCCAAGGCCAATGCAGAGCCGGAGTATGAGACAATCGATGAGGCAGATGTTCTGGATACGGATGAAGTGGTAGAACATATCACAGAAGAGCCAAAAGAAGGTGAAGAAGGTGAGCCGAAACAGAAAGCTAAAATTGTAAAACGTCCGGTTTCCTTAAGCGATATTCATCCACTCTGGACAAAAAATCCGAGTGACTGCACAAAGGATGATTATATCGAGTTCTACAGAAAAGTATTTATGGATTACAAGGAGCCACTGTTCTGGATTCACCTGAATATGGATTATCCGTTTAATCTGAAAGGAATCCTGTACTTCCCGAAGATCAATACAGAGTATGATTCCATTGAAGGAAAGATCAAACTGTATAACAATCAGGTATTTATTGCAGATAACATCAAAGAAGTGATTCCGGAATTTTTGATGGTGTTAAAAGGTGTGATCGACTGTCCGGATCTGCCTCTGAATGTATCCAGAAGTGCACTGCAGAATGATGGATTTGTAACAAAAGTTGCAGACTATATTTCTAAGAAGGTTGCAGACAAACTGAACGGTATGTTCAAAACAGACAGAGAAAATTATGAAAAATACTGGGATGATATCAGTCCGTTTATCAAGTTTGGATGTCTGAAAGATGAAAAATTCGGAGAAAAAGTAAAAGATTCGATGTTGTTTAAGAATCTTGACCACAAATATCTCACTCTGGAAGACTGTATCAAGGCCAATGGCGGAGAAACAGCAGAAGAGACAAAGGCAGAGGAGACAACGGATTCAGAAGAGACGAAAGAGACACCAAAGACTAATATTTTCTACGTGACGAATGAACAGCAGCAGAGTCAGTACATCAATATGTTCAAAGAGCAGGGGCAGGATGCAGTGATCCTGGCACATAATATTGATTCTGCATTCATTACCTATCTGGAGCAGAAGCATGACAATGTAAAATTCCAGAGAATCGATGCAGATGTTCATGAGTCTCTGAAAGCAGAAGTTGCAGAAGAAGAAAAAGAGACATTCCAGAAGAATGCAGACAGTCTGACAGAAATCTTCAGAAAAGTGCTGAATAATGAGAAACTGGATGTCAAAGTAGAAAAATTAAAAGATGAGAATATTGCTTCCATGGCCGTGTTGTCTGAAGAGTCTAGACGTATGGAAGAGATGATGAAGATGTATGGAATGGGTGGTATGGATACCGGTATGTTCGGCGGACAGGCGTCCTTGATCCTGAATGCAGATCATCCACTGGTGCAGTATGTGGTAGAGAACAAAGAAGGTGAGAATGTAGAGCTGATCTGTAAGCAGCTGTATGATCTGGCGCTGCTTGCCCACAAACCACTGAGTCCACAAGAGATGACAGCATTTGTACAGAGAAGTAATCAGATTATGATGCTTTTGACAAAATAAAAAAATATAGGGAGTCCGAAAAAGAAAGGGATTAGAACCATTTCTTTTTCGGACTCCCTTTTATATTGTTTAGAAAGCTTCGCTTCCCTGTCTTTGTCTCATCCGATGCCAGTTGATGAAACCGTAGATGTCATTTACGAAAAAGGCAATAAAGCAGACAACTACAGAAATGTAGGCAATTTCCTCCATTGCAGCCATTGTCCACAGAATGATCAGGATCACATCATTTAGAGCATATCCCATTGCGTAATAGGGACTTCTTTTAAATGTCAGGTATACCGCAAGAAAACTGGTTGTTACAGAAATCGTGCTGGGAACGATGTTTGCGGTATTAAATGCCACCAGAATGAAATAAAAAATAAATGTGACAATTACAGCAAAAATAAACATAAGCACAGTTTCCTGGCGGCTGATATGATAGACCTCTACCTCGGATTTGTTTCCGTTATACGGATTTTTCAGCCAGGTGATCAGAGAAAAAACAGCCATGGGCATTGTCATTCCCAGGTAAGTGAGCATTTCTCCGTAGTATGCAAAACGAAAAGAAATGAACCCATACAGAAGACTGAAAATGACCATCAGAAGCTGTCCGAAGGGATTCCCTTTTGCACAAAAGATCAGAGAAGTCACGCCGATCAAGGATGCCAGTAAAGTCAGATAGTTTTCTCCGTCAAACAATACAAATGAAATCAGTATCAGTAATACAGAAGAACACCATAAAAATTTTTCCTTTTGCGAAAAATAGTCAAGCAGATCTTTTAATTTAGTCATTGTTTTCACCTTTTCAGGCAATGTGCCTGTCCTCTCAAATTTATTTTTGTCAATAATGGCAGCAACCCCGGACTGCTCGATACTCGACATATTACCAACAATACCACAAATAAACCGAGTGGTCAATAATTAAAATGTGGGAAGAAAAAAACAAAATATTGAGAAAATAATAAGGAGACTAATCTATGAAATGGAATGACTTTATTTGGAATGTATTATAAAATATATGTTACAAATGGTGGTGAGGGAGAAATAGAGTATGAATTTAGACTATGTATGTAATCAGATGATAAGAATCTTACACTGTAATATTTGTTATATCAATACGGATGGTCAAATTGAAACATATTTTGGAGATGGTGCAGATGGAATGAATCCTGTGTTTACAGATGCATTATTTAGAGAGAGGATTATCCGAAGAGAAGATAAAAACTATCCAGATATTTTTCATGAGAAAAATTGTATTTTTTATGCAGTGTTTTCAATGAAGCTGGGGAAATTGGTAGTAGGTCCGGTATGTGCAGAAAGGCCCAATAAAGAATTGACAGATTACATGATCAAGACACATCATATCAGTGAGAATGCAGGATTTCGGCTGACATATTGTGAAATAAAAATATTTGGTTCGGGTGTTCTGATGCTTTATCATCTTTTGACAGGTGAGGAGATGTCTTTGCATGAGCTGTGGAGAAAAAATGAATTGGATCATCTGGATATTGAAGAAGCAATGGCAAGTGTTTCGAAGGTGATTTTTCAGCGGCAGGAATATGAAATGCCTCATAATCCATATGAACAGGAAGTACGCGAACTCGAAAGTGTAAGGCGCGGAGACATAAAAATGCTGAAGAGAAGTCTGGAAGAAACTTACAGAGGAGAAGTTGGAAGATTGGCAAAAAGTGAAGTTCGACAGGCAAAAAATATTGCAATTTGCGTCATTACTTTGGCTTCTCGTGCTGCAATTGAGGGAGGAATGCTTCCGGAAGAAGCATTTTCTATGGTAGACGGTTATATTTTGGAAATTGAAGAAATGAATAGTATCGTAAAAATTGATGCAATGATGAGACAGGCTGAGTATGATTATGCAAAAATAGTTTCAGGAATACAGGAGAAAAAACAACGGAATGAGTTGATCGAAAGGACAAAAAATTATATTTTTCAAAATCTTCACAGTGAAATTATAATCAGTAAGATCGCATATGAAATTGGAGTGAACGCCAGCTATCTGTCTGATCTTTTTCACCGAGTAGAGGGGATTACAATACAGAAATATATACAGCGGGAAAAGGTACATCTGGCAGAAAATATGTTACGATATTCAGACTATGCAGTAAAAGATATTGCAAATCATCTTTCTTTTTGTACACAAAGTTATTTTGGAAGTGTGTTTAAGGCGCAAATAGGTATGAGTCCTGTGCAATATCGTAAAAAGTTTGGAAGATTTACAAAAAAAACAAAAATAGTTGATAATAAGCAAAAATAAGTGATATATATTGAAGGGTCTCTCTGCTACTCTATAATCATAAAAAATAGCGAAGGAGGAAGAGAGATGATTTTCTCAAAGTTCACAAATGCACACGCATCTGAAAAGGTTACAGTTAGAGAACGCCTGGCCTATGGATGTGGAGATTTTTCAAGTAACATTATGTATTCCGCAATGGCAGCGTTCCTGATGTTTTATTACACGGATTATATAGGTGTCAGTGCAGCTGTTGTTGGTACTATTATGTTAGTTTCCAGACTTTTTGATGGTATCAGTGATCTGGTTATGGGAATTATTATTGACAGGACCAGATCTCCATTTGGAAAGGCAAGAATCTGGATTTTACGATTGGTTATTCCATATGCTATCGGGACAGTGTTGCTGTTTGCAGTTCCAAACGGATGGAGTGAAACGGCAAAGTATATTTATATATTCTTTAGTTACAATCTTGCATTTACAGTATTGTTTACAGGAATCAATCTTCCGTATGCGACACTAACAGCGTTAATGACACAAGATCAGTATGAACGCTCTGTATTGAGTATTTTCCGTATGATATTGGCAACTTGTGGAACTTTATTTATTAAAACATGTACGCTCCCGGTAGTAGAATTTTTTGGGGATAATGCACGTGCATGGACGTATACATTTGTTGTGTTTGGAGCACTGGAAATTCTGACATTTATGATTACGTTTCTATTTACCAGAGAACGTGTAAATACGAATGATGATAAAAGGATGGAAGTGCCGGTAATTTTGGGATTCAAGGCACTGGTGAAAAACAAATACTGGTTTATGGCAACATTAAATCTGGTTCTAATTTTTATAGCACAGGGAGTAAATGGCTCTTCGGAGGTTTATTATGCCAAAGAAGTACTGGGAAATGGGAATTTAGTTGGAACTTTTTCAGTAGCTCTTCAGGTGACCCAGATTATTTGCATGTTGTTTATTGCTGGATTTGTGAAAAAGTATGGAAAAAGAAATGTTCTCATGGCAGGAGCTGCAATCATGATCGTAGGATATGGAATCATGGGAAGTGGTGGAGAGAATCTGCCGGTTTTGATTGTTGGTTGTATGCTTCGAGGAATTGGAAATTCAGGAATTTCAGCATGTATGTTTGCAATGGTAACAGATACGATTGAATATGGAGAATGGAAGACTGGAATCCGCACAGAAGGATTGATCAATAGTGCCGCCAGTTTTGGGCAGAAAATAGGAAATGGACTTAGCAATGTATTAATGGGGGCGATTCTTGCAGTTGGAGGCTATGTCGGTACGGCTACAACCCAATCCGCAAGTGCAATATCTGCAATTAAAGTAAGTTATATTTATGTCCCGATTATCCTGACGGCTGTGCAGATGGTAGTGTTGGCATTTTATCATTTGGATAAGGAATACAACAGTATTCTTGAAGATATCAAGAAACGGCGTATTTCTAAATGATAAGGATGAAATGGAGTTTTGTAGAATGGAGGAACAGTGATGAAAGAACTTCTTTTTGGAACCGCTTATTATGATGAATATATGCCTTACGAACGTTTGGATCAAGATGTGGCGATGATGAAAAAAGCAGGAATCAACACAGTGAGGATTGCAGAATCGACATGGAGTACTTGTGAGCCACAGGAAGGTGTCTTTGATTTTTCTCATGTAGAACGTGTTGTGGATGCAATGGAAAAAGCTGGAATTTACGTGATTGTTGGTACACCTACATATGCTGTCCCTACGTGGATGGTCAAATCTTATCCAGATGTTCTTGCTACCACGGCAAATGGAAAAGGAATATATGGAGCAAGGCAAATCATGGATATTACTCATCCTGTATATCGTTTCTATAGTGAACGGGTAATTCGTGAATTGATGAAACGTGTAGCACACAGGAAATGTGTGATTGGCTTTCAGCTGGATAATGAGACAAAGTATTATGGAACAGCAGGAAAAAATGTTCAGGAAAAATTTGTAAAATATTTGCGAGAAAAGTTCAATAATGATTTAGATGCTATGAATCAGGAGTTTGGTCTAGATTATTGGAGTAATCGTATTAATGCATGGGAAGATTTCCCGGATGTAAGAGGAACGATCAATGGAAGTTTGGGTGCGGAATTTGAAAAATTTCAGCGGTCTTTAGTAGATGAATTTTTGAGATGGCAGGCAGAGATCGTGAATGAATATCGCAGAAAAGATCAGTTTGTTACCCATAATTTTGACTTTGAATGGCGAGGCTATTCCTATGGTGTCCAACCGGATGTGAATCATTATCATGCAGCAGAAGCGTTGAGTATTGCAGGGGTAGATATTTATCATCCGACACAGGATGAATTGACAGGTGCAGAAATTGCGTTTGGCGGAGATGTGACCAGGTCGTTGAAGCAGGACAATTATTTAGTACTGGAGACTGAAGCACAGGGCTTTCCTGGTTGGATACCTTATAAGGGACAGTTACGTTTGCAGGCATATAGTCATATTGCTTCTGGTGCCAACAGTGTGATGTACTGGCACTGGCACTCCATACATAATTCTTTTGAAACTTATTGGAAGGGGCTGCTCAGTCATGATTTTGAAGAAAATGATACATATCGGGAAGCAAGTATCATTGGACGGGAATTTTCAGAAATCGGCAGTCATCTGGTGAATTTGAAAAAGAAGAATGAGGTTGCGATTCTGGTTAGTAATGAAGCGCTTACGGCGTTAAAATGGTTTGGAATTGAAGCAACTGCTGATGGAAATCGTGGGATTGGATATAACGATGTGGTGCGCTGGATATATGATACGTTGTATCAAATGAATATAGAATGTGATGTTATCTGGCCAGAGACAGAAAATCTTGATCAATATAAAGTGATTGTAGTACCAGCTCTTTATGCAGTTCAAGATTGTTTGCTGGAGAAGTTGAATCAGTATGTTCAAAATGGAGGGAATCTGATTGCAACATTTAAAACAGCATTTGCAAATGAAAATGTAAAAGTAAGTCATGAAATTCAGCCACATATTTTGAAAAACTGTATGGGGGTAAAATATCATCAGTTTACATTTCCTAAGAATGTTGGGTTATCTGGAAAAATCATAGGAGAAGACGGCAAGCATGAGGCGAAAGTATTTATGGAGCTATTGATCCCGGATGGTGCAGAAGTATTGGCTTCTTATGACCATTATAACTGGAATGAGTATGCTGCGGCTACACGAAACAGTTACGGAAAAGGAACAGCGGTATATCTTGGCTGTATGACAGATAAAAGTGTTTTAGAAAGCCTGTTGTGTGATATTCTTCAAAAAGCAGGCATAGAAAAATCAGATGAGAAATTCCCGATTATTGTGAAAAAAGGCAAAAATGATTTTGGAAAAACTATCAGATTTTATTTTAATTATTCGGCAACAGAACAAAGTTGCAAATATGAATTTTCTGATGGAACTGATCTTTTTGACAGGAGCGAAATAAAAGTACAGGATATGCTACATATTGCGCCATGGGGAGTAAGGATAATTGAGGAAAAAGAATGAGGAGATTTTTATGCAAACAGTAAAAAATTATAAATTTTGGTTTTGCACGGGGTCCCAGGATCTGTATGGAAACGAGTGTCTGGGGCATGTGGAAGATCATTCTAAAAAGATGGTAGAAATACTGAATCAGTCGGGCGTTCTTCCATATGAAATCGTGTGGAAACCGATTTTGATCACAAATGAATTGATTCGTAAGACATTTCATGAGGCGAATGAAGATGCAGAGTGCGCAGGTGTTATTACATGGATGCATACTTTTTCTCCGGCAAAATCATGGATTTTAGGTCTTCAGGAATTTAGAAAACCACTTTTACATTTGCACACGCAATTTAACAGAGAAATTCCGTATGATACCATTGATATGAATTTTATGAATGAAAATCAGTCGGCTCATGGGGACAGAGAATATGGGCATATCGTGACACGTATGGGAATCGAAAGAAAAGTAATCGCAGGATATTGGAATGACAAAGATGTTCAGGAAAGAATTGCAAGTTGGATGATCACAGCAATCGGCATCATAGAGAGTAGCCATATTCGTGTATGTCGTGTGGCAGATAATATGAGAAATGTTGCTGTTACCGAAGGTGATAAGGTAGAAGCACAGATTAAATTTGGGTGGGAGATTGATGCATATCCGGTCAATGAGATCGCAGAATATGTGGAGGGTGTGCCACAGAATGAAATCAATGCACTGGTAGAAGAATACTACAGCAAATATGACATTATCCTTGAAGGCAGAGATCCGGGAGAGTTTAAAAAGCATGTAGCTGTTCAGGCAGCCATTGAAATTGGATTTGAGAAGTTTTTGGAAGAAAAGAACTATCAGGCACTGGTAACGCACTTTGGTGATCTGGGAGCACTGAAACAGCTTCCGGGGTTGGCAATCCAGAGACTTATGGAAAAGGGGTATGGATTTGGAGCAGAGGGAGATTGGAAAACAGCTGCTATGGTAAGGCTGATGAAAATTATGACTTCTGGCATTATAAATCCGAAGGGAACTTCTTTCATGGAAGATTATACATATAATCTTGTACCTGGTAAAGAAGGGATTCTCCAGTCTCATATGTTGGAGGTTTGTCCTACTATTGCAGATGGGCCAGTTGGAATTAAGGTTTGCCCACTTTCCATGGGAAATCGTGAAGATCCGGCAAGACTGGTTTATACTTCGAAATCAGGGGCAGCGATTGCCACTTCACTGATTGATCTTGGCAATAGATTTCGTCTGATCATCAATGATGTGGAATGTAAGAAAGTTGAAAAAGCAATGCCGAAACTTCCGGTAGCAACTGCATTTTGGACACCGCAGCCGAATCTTCAGACAGGTGCAGAAGCTTGGATTCTGGCAGGTGGAGCACATCATACGGCGTTTTCTTATGATCTGACGGCAGAACAGATGGGAGACTGGGCGGCAGCTATGGGAATTGAGGCTGTTTATATAGACAAGGATACTAGAATTCGAGAGTTTAAGAAAGAGCTTCAGCTTGGAAATATCGTATATAGACAAGGATAATAATCATGGATGTGAATTATATAAAACAGGATATTTTAAATGCCAATACATCTATGGGGATTGAATTTGGTTCAACTCGTATTAAGGCAATCTTGGTTAATTCTGAAAACCAACCGATTGCTTCTGGCAGTCATGAATGGGAGAATCGCTATGAACAAGGTGTTTGGACTTACACACTTGAAGATATATGGACAGGACTACAGAATACATATGCAGATTTGGCTGCAAATGTGCAGATACGATATGGCGTTGAGTTGAGGCGAATAGGTGCATTGGGAGTTTCGGCAATGATGCATGGATATCTGCCATTCGATAAGGAAGCAAAACTGCTGGTGCCGTTTCGAACATGGAGAAATACTATAACAGAAGAGGCAGCAGACAAGCTGTCTGATGAATTCAGCTATAATATTCCACAGAGATGGAGCATTGCACACTTATATCAGGCAGTCCTGAATGGTGAGCCACATGTTAAAGAGATTAATTACCTTACGACACTGGCAGGTTATATCCACTGGCAACTTACTGGAGAAAAGAAACTTGGTATTGGCGATGCATCGGGAATGTTTCCGATTGATTGCAATAAAAAAGATTACGATCAGATCATGATCGACAAATTAGATGAATTGGTAGCAGAAAAACATTTCTCGTGGAAATTAAGAGAAATTTTGCCTGAGGTCATAGTGGCAGGGGAAAATGCAGGTATGCTGACAGAAGCGGGAGCGAAAAAATTAGATATCACTGGGAAATTAGAAGCGGGAATTCCTGTATGTCCGGCGGAGGGAGACGCCGGAACCGGGATGGTAGCTACAAACAGTGTGAGACAAAACACAGGGAATATTTCTGCCGGTACATCAGTATTTCTGATGGCAGTTCTGGAAAAGAAACTGTCAAAGGCATATAAGGAGTTAGATATGGTTACAACTCCAGATGGAAGTCTGGTTGCAATGGTGCATTGTAATAACTGTACTTCGGATTTAAATGCATGGGTTGAACTTTTCCGAGAGTTTATGGAGAACATGGGGATGCAGGTGGATATGAACCAGCTGTTTGAAATGCTGTATAATAAGGCACTCGAAGGAGACAAAGACGGTGGAGGGCTTGTTGCATATAATTTTTTCTCAGGTGAGCCTCTAGTAGGAATTATGGAAGGTCGTCCGTTGTTTGTAAGGAAGCCAAATGCAAAATTTAATCTTGCTAACTTTATGCGTATACATTTGTATGCTCCGATAGCTTCTCTGAGAATTGGTATTGACATTTTGACTGGGCAGGAGAATGTAATACTGGATCGAATAATGGGACATGGAGGATTTTTTAAAACCAAAGGTGTTGGACAGCGGATTATGGCAGGAGCAATGAATATTCCGGTTACAGTTATGGAAACAGCAGGTGAAGGTGGTGCCTGGGGAATTGCTTTGCTTGCATCTTATATGAAAAACAGGTCAGTAGGAGAGTCGTTAGAAATGTTCTTAAAAGAAAAGGTATTTTGTGCGCAGAATGAAGTGAATGTGATTCCAGATGTGGCTGATGTTGAGGGCTTCAACGAGTTTATGAAATGTTATGTTTCGGGGCTTACAGTTGAGAAAGCAGCTGTAGCTTCATTAGTAGAATAAAGGGGGGAATCATAATTGTTAGAAGATTTGAAAAGAAGAGTATATGAGGCAAATTTGCTACTTCCGAAATATAATCTGGTAACATTTACCTGGGGCAACGTCAGCGAAATTGATCGGGAAGCTGGCATATTTGCAATTAAACCAAGCGGGGTAGACTATGATAAGTTAACACCGGAAGATATGGTCCTGGTAGATTTAAAGGGGAATAAAGTAGAAGGAAAATATAATCCTTCTTCGGATACAGCAACACATGTGGAGTTGTACAAGGCATTTACGAAAATTGGAGGGATTGTACATACACATTCCTCATGGGCAACGAGCTGGGCACAGTCGGGCAGGAATGTTCCATGTTATGGAACGACTCACGCAGACTATTTTTATGGAGAAATTCCATGTGCAAGGTGTCTGAGAGGAACAGAATTTAATGAGTATGAAAAAAATACAGGGCTTCTGATTATTGACATGTTTAAGGAGAGAGATTATGAAGCAGTTCCAGCAGTACTATGTAAGCATCATGGACCTTTTACATGGGGAAAGGATGGAAATGAAGCAGTTCATAATGCTGTCGTTCTGGAAGAAATTTCTAAGATGGCCTTTCGCTGTGAAGAAATTGCTCCTCAGATTTCAAAGGCTCCTCAGGAGCTTCAGGATAAACATTATTTCAGGAAACATGGGGCGAATGCATACTATGGTCAGAAAAAATGTTCTGAGAATATAAAGTGATCTAGTCGTGACAGATAAAAGTCTGATTAAAAGTTTGAGCACTAATGTGCAAAGAAATTTTAATCAGACTTATTATTTTGGATGAAAGCGTTTCATCTTAAGAAAAACTTTCATAATTTTTAAGATTAAAATGTGGATCTGTCTTATATAATGGTATTCGTTGAACTAAAATTACAGATTACAAAATTTCGAAATCCAGTCCTTTTTTCTGGAAAAACTTCTGTACCATGTTGTCCCAGGCGTGTTCCAGCGACTTGTCCATGGAGAAGGATTTGAAAGATGTACCGGTAATGCATTGAAGTCCGGTGGAATCATAGCGGAGATTCAAATAGAGTCCCTGAATGTCATCGGCATTCAGGCCGAGTTCATTCTGCTCGATAAGGCGGGCAATATTTTTCGGAGACAGACTGAATACAAAACGAAATCCAAGCGGAGTCTTTTTCCCTTTGATCAGGGAGAAGCAGTATTCCCGAAGCTGCTTCCAGTAAGCGTATTCAGGGAGTGTGCCCATTTGTTCCAGTTCTTCAGAAGTATAAAAGTTTTTTTGAATAAAACCGTCTATTTTGAACGTATTGAATGTCATGATCTCTCCTTCGATCAGAAGGAATGAATCGAAGGTGTCCATCAGAAGAAGATGAGACATACAGGCTTTGACATTCGTCAGTTTTAACGCGATCATAAGGATGTCCTCCTGATAAAAAATATAAGTATTGATTTCTCTATCATACCATAAAAAAGAGAAAAAAACACAGGCAAAAATATTGATTGTAAGAAAATTGTATAGTATCCTATTATAGACTGTGTAGTCAAAAAGAAAGGATAACAGCATGAAAAAAGAAGAAAAGACAAAACAGACTTGTGAAAAAATTGTACATGCAGCTACGATCGAGTTTGGAAGCAGATCTTACGATGCGGTTTCGCTGAATGCGATATGCGGTAAGTATCAGATTGCAAAAGGGCTGATCTACCATAATTTTAAAAATAAAGATGAGCTATATCTGTACTGTGTGAAGAAAAGCTTCGAAAAGTTGATGAGTTATCTGGAGGAAGGGAAAGAAGAGGCAAAGACAGCAAGGGAAGAAATCCGTATTTTTTTGGAGAGACGGGAAGTGTTTTTTGCTGAAAATCCGTATGACAGAAATATATTTTTTAATGTGATGTTATATCCGGCAGAGCATTTAAAAGAAGCACTTTTTGGTGTGATGGAAAGATATGATGCCTATATAAGAGAGCAATACCGGCATTTGCTGTCCAAGATTCGTTTAAGAGAGGGAATCAGTATGGAAATGGCAGTAGAATATCTGAGTCTGTTTCAGAATATGTACAATGGATATTACCAGAATAAAGCAAGCCGTACAGGAGATTTTTCCCGATTTATAGAAGAACATAATCTGAAGATATCAGAGTTATTGGATATTATTTTATATGGAATCAGTACAGAAGAGAAGGGCAGTTAATATGGAAGAAATGAAATTTGAAGAATTGACAGAGTTGAAAGAACCGGAGAGGCTTTTAGAATCAGCGATGCCGTTTCAGAAGCTGATCATGCAGTATCAGTGTGCACTGCTGGAAGTTAAGACAAAATTTGAAGTGTTGAATCACGAATTATCGATCAATTCTGATCAGAATCCAATCTTATCAATTGAAAGCAGAATCAAGAAACCGATTAGTATCCTGGAGAAGATGAAAAGAAAAAATATAGAGATCAGTGTACAGGCCATAGAAGAAAATATCTGTGATATTGCAGGTATCCGTGTGATCTGCTGTTTTCCGAAAGATATCTATACGCTTGCGAAAAAAATATGTGAGCAGGATGATATCAGACTGATCGAGAGAAAGGACTATATCAAGAATCCAAAACCAAACGGTTACAGAAGTCTGCATCTGATTTTGGAAGTACCGGTATTTTTTATGAATGAGAAAAAACCGATGAAGGTAGAAGTGCAGATGCGTACGATCGCGATGGATTTTTGGGCAAGTATAGAACATAAACTGTATTATAAGAAACAGACGGACGGATTTCCGGATTCTGTTTCAGAAGATCTGGGAATCTGCGCAGAACAGCTCCATACGATCGACATGAAAATGCAAGAGATCAGCGAGAGAATCTATCATCAGGAACGTTGACTTTTAAGCATGGAAAACGTATTATAAAATAAGATAAGATGGTAAGAATAAGGGGACAAAAGATACGGATGAAGAGACAGAAAAAAAAACATGTGATAATCGGAGCCGGTGCAGTCGCAGTGCTTGCTGCAGTTACCCTGATCGCGGAAGGAATCAGCTATTTTTCCGCTGAAACAGTGGATACGAAGGAGGGACTTGCGATCATAAAAGCGACAGAAAAAGAAAATGTAAAAGATATTGAAAAAAAGATCAACAAGCTGGACACGAAAGACAAGCTGGAAAGTCAGGAAGCAAGTGGTGAGATCAACTATAAGAGCTTATTTTCCAGTTCGCTCGTGATGGGAGATTCGATTTCTGAGGCATTTACAGAGTATGATCTTTTGAATGCATCCAGTGTGGTTGCCAAGATCGGAGTAGAATTGGATGAGCTGGATGATCAGATAAAAACAGTGGCAGACATTAACCCTCAGGTTATTTTTCTTTCCTATGGGATGAATGACGTGATTGCAACAAATGGGGATACGGATTTATTTATCAAAGAGTATAAAGCAGTGATCGACCAGCTGCGTAAAAAATTGCCGGATACAACTTTGTATGTGAATTCTATCTTCCCGGTCAGTGCGGCGAAGCAGGAAGAAAAGCCTGTATTTCAGAAGATTCCGGAGTACAATGCGGCACTGCAGAAGATGTGTGATGAGAATCAGATTGCATTTTTAGATAATACTTCGCTGGTTTCAGATACTTATTATGAAGAGGATGGAATTCATTTCAAGGCGGATTTTTATCCAATCTGGCTCAAACGTATGGCGGAGGTAGCAACTTTATGACAGATAAGATAAAAAATCTCAAAAAAACAGTGGTGATCAAGTATGCACTGGTGGCAGTGATCGTTGTTTACGTGGCACTGTTATTGATTTTCACCAGCGGCAGTACGAAGAGCTTTGCTGCGGTAGAGAAAAAAGTAGAGGCATCTCTGGATACGAAGGCTATGAAAAAAGCAGGAGTGCAGGGGCTGAAGCGTTATTATGGGCTCAACAGTGCAGATTATGAAGGTGTAATGCTCTACACGGCAGAATCCAGTATGTCAGCACAGGAGATCTTACTGGTCAAAACAAAGACCACGGAACAGGCAGAAGAGGTAAAGGCAGCTGTAGAACAGCGCCGTGCGAACAGAAGGAATGACTTTGACGGTTATGCGCCTGACCAGGTGCAGCTTTTGGATGAAGCTCAGATTTCTGTAAGAGGGAAGTTCGTATTTTACGCAGTCTCTCCAAAAGCAGAGACTTATAAGTCTGTTTTTTCAAAAAGTTTATAGAAACGCAGGGGGAACAAAAGATGCTGTTTAGCAGTATAACATTTTTATTTGTATTTCTGCCGATTGTACTGGCAGTATATTTTCTTGTTCCGTATCGGTTCAAGAATCTGGTCATGCTGATCGCAAGCCTTTTCTTTTATGCATGGGGAGAGCCTGTTTATGTCATTTTGATGATTCTATCCATTTGTCTGAACTATGTGTGCGGTCTGGATATTGCCGAAAAGGCAGATGATGACAGAAAAAAACGAAACAGTCTGATTTTTGCGGTGGTTGTAAACCTGCTGCTTCTTGGCTTTTTCAAATATTACGGCTTTTTGATGGAATCCGTGAATGCAGTTCTTCCGTTTGATATTCCATACAGAGAACTGCCGCTTCCGATCGGGATTTCTTTTTATACATTTCAGGCGCTTTCCTACATTATCGATGTATATCGGGGGGAGGTAAAGCCGCAGAAAAAGCTGATGTATTTTGCACTTTATATTTCTATGTTCCCGCAGCTGATCGCAGGACCGATCGTGCGGTATGTGGATATTGAGGAGCAGTTGGAGCACAGATCTATGAACGTGACCAAGTTCGGACAGGGAGCCATGTATTTTATGCGGGGACTTGCCAAAAAGGTAATTCTTGCAAATACGACAGGAGCGGTTTTTGAGCAGATCGCAGCGATGCATCTGGGCAGCTATTCGGTGATGACTGCGTGGATCGGATGTATTTCTTATGCATTCCAGATTTATTTTGATTTCGGCGGATATTCGGATATGGCGATCGGTCTTGGAAAGATGTTCGGATTTGAGTTTTTGGAGAACTTCCATTACCCGTATGTATCTACGAGTGTGACAGAATTCTGGAGAAGATGGCATATATCTCTGAGTACCTGGTTCCGTGAGTATGTGTATATTCCACTGGGAGGAAACCGCAAAGGAGACTCCAGAACGATCACCAATCTTCTGATCGTCTGGATGCTGACCGGATTCTGGCATGGTGCGGCATGGAATTTTGTCGCATGGGGACTGTATTATGGAATTATATTGATTCTGGAAAAATTTGTATGGGGACAATATGTGGAAAAGTGGCCGGGTGCAGTACGGCATATTTATGCGATGGTGCTGATACTGATCGGATGGGTACTGTTCTTTAGCCCGTCACTTGGTTATGCCCTGAAGTATGTAGGTGTGATGTTTGGAATCGGTGCCAGCGGGCTTATGGACAAGCTGAGCTGGTTTTATCTGCTCTCCAACTGGCTGATCTATCTGATGGCAGTGTTGGGATCCTCCTCCATTGGATACAGACTGATGAGAAATATTCAGAGGGCTCCTGGAAGCAGAGTTGGAAAATATACAATGACAGGTGTGATGTATCTGGTCATGTTTGCACTTTCGCTGGCATTTCTGGTGACACAGTCATTTAATCCGTTTTTATATTTTAGATTTTAGGTGAGCATATGTCAGAAAGAAGAAAAACAAGGAAAAGAAAAAGAATCGAATATGTGATCGGAATCGGATTCCTTATCTGTGTATTCGGGATTGGGATCATCAATCTGCTCCTTCCGTCAAAAAAAATCTCAGAAGAGGAAAACCGCGGATTACAGCAAAAGCCGGAGCTTTCAGTCAGCGCGGTTACTTCCGGGAGCTATATGGATCAGTATGAGAAGTATCAGGTCGATCAGTTTATGGGAAGAAATATGTGGCGCAGTCTGAAAGTCGGATTTAGCAGACTGGCAGGAAGTAAAGAGGAAAATGGTGTTTTTATCGGGAAAAAAGGACAGCTTTTGGAAGACATTGCAGTTCCCGATCAGGATGTATTGAAAGCAAATATGAAAGCCATCCAGAGTTTTAGTCAGAAATATTCTGATATTCCGGTGAATATGCTGTTAGTTCCGGATGCGGCGAATATTTTAAGCGACAGGCTTCCGTTTACCGCTACAGTTGCCGATCAGAGCCAGTATATCGCACAGGTGAAAAAAGAACTGGGGGACAGTGTACAGTGGATCGATGCGGTAAAGCCATTGACCAGACACAGTGATGAGAAGATTTATTATAAAACAGACCATCACTGGACGGCAAAAGGGGCATACTACGTTTTTCAGGAAGCAGCCAGGACATTGAACCTGGAAGAACAAGAGACAGAATATGCTTCTTATCCGATCACAACGGATTTTAATGGTTCATTGGCATCTAAGAGCGGATGCCGTCTGAATGAGAAAGAGCAGATTGATATTTATGTACCAAAGACAGAAGACAATGATGTTGTCGTCAACTATGTGGATGAGCAGAAGAAAACAGCGTCTTTGTATGATTCATCGAAATTAAACAGCAGAGATAAATATGCAGTGTACCTGGGAGGCAACTTTTCTGTAGTGGATATCCGCACGGTATCGGAGAGCAATCGAAGACTTTTACTGATCAAAGATTCTTATGCGAATTCATTTGTTCCGTTCCTTACACCGTATTTCCGGGAGATCGTGATGGTAGATCCGAGGTATTATTCCGGTACGATCGGGGATATTATGGATACGTATGAAATTACAGATACATTGTTTTTATACAGTGCCAACATATTTTTACAGGACAATAATATAAGCGGGGTATTGAGCAGTGAATAATCGGATTTTGCAGGAATATCAAAAGACGAAGGAAGAGGTTCGCCTGAATAAATATTTAAGCGAAGCTGGGGTATGTTCCCGCAGAGAAGCGGACAGGCTGATCGAGAGCGGCCGGGTGAGTGTGGACGGAAAGCGTGCACAGACCGGAATGAAGATTGTTCCGGGGCAGGTCGTAAAAGTCGGAAAGAAAGTAGTTTCAAAGCAGGATGAGATGGTCGTGCTGGCAGTGAACAAACCGGCGGGAATCGTCTGTACAGAAGAGCGCAGGGAAAGAAACAGTATTGTGCGTTTTCTGGATTACCCGATCCGGATCACGTATGTAGGGCGTCTGGATAAGGACTCTAAAGGACTGCTTCTGATGACCAACAACGGTGATATCATCAATAAGATGATGCGTGCGGGAAACCGGCATGAGAAAGAGTATAAGGTGACGGTGGATAAAGAAATCACGCAGGAGTTTCTGGAAAAAATGGCATCCGGTGTACCGATCTTAGATACGGTGACACGTCCGTGTAAAATAGAAAAAATCGGAAAATATACGTTTTCGATCATTTTGACACAGGGGCTGAACCGCCAGATACGCAGGATGTGTGAGGCACTTGGATATCAGGTGAGAGAGCTGATCCGGGTGAGGATCATGAATATCCATCTGGGGCGTCTGAAAGAGGGAGAATACAGGAAGCTGACGGATGCAGAATTGAACGAATTGTATGATGAGATTAGGGATTCTTCCAATGAAACTGTGATATAAAAAGTAAAGGGACTCTAAATATGGAAGCAAAAAAGAAAAGAATGCAAGAACTTGTAGAACTTCTGAACCGTGCCAGACGTGCATATGAGCAGGAAGACACGGAGATCATGAGCAACTATGAGTATGACAGATTATATGACGAACTGGAAGGACTGGAGCGGGAGCTGGGGACGACTCTTGCATCCAGTCCTACGGTTAATGTGGGATATGAGGTGCTAAGTGAGCTGCCGAAGGAGCGGCATGAAAAACCGATGCTCTCACTGGATAAGACAAAAGACGTGGAACAGCTGAAATCATTTTTAGGAGAGCAAAAGGCCGTGATCTCCTGGAAGATGGACGGACTGACGATCGTTCTGACATATCAGAACGGGCGGCTTCAAAAAGCAGTCACAAGAGGAAACGGAGAGGTGGGAGAAGTCATCACCAACAATGCGAAGGTATTTCGCAATCTTCCTCTTCAGATCCCGTATCAGGGAGAACTGATCCTGCGTGGGGAAGCCGTGATTGGATATAAGGATTTTGAGCGTATCAACGAGCAGATCGAGGATGTAGATGCAAGATATAAGAATCCGAGGAATCTGTGCAGTGGTTCGGTGCGTCAGCTGAACAATGAGATCACAGCGAGAAGAAATGTGAAGTTTTTTGCATTTACACTGGTAAAAGCAGATGGTGCAGAGTTTGAAAATTCGAGAATGCAGCAGTTAAGCTGGCTGGAAAAACAAGGATTTGAGGTGGTCGAGCATCATCTGGCTGACCGTGCATCCATCGAAGAGGAAGTTGCATGGTTTTCGGAGCAGATTGTGCACAATGATTTCCCGTCTGACGGACTGGTATTGGTATATGATGATATTGCCTATGGTCAGTCTCTTGGAACAACGGCTAAATTCCCCCGGGATTCCTATGCCTTTAAATGGGCGGATGAGATCAGAGAGACGACACTTCTGGAGATTGAGTGGAGTCCGTCAAGGACAGGCCTGATCAATCCGGTAGCGATCTTTGAACCGGTAGAGCTGGAAGGAACTACGGTAAGCCGTGCCAGTGTGCATAATATCAGCATTATGGAAGATCTGGAGCTTGGCGTAGGAGATGTCATTCAGGTGTATAAAGCCAACATGATCATTCCGCAGATTGCAGAAAATCTGACCAGAAGCGGTGTAAAAGATATCCCGCAAGTCTGTCCGGTCTGTGGCGGTGCGACAAAGATACAGATGGAAAATGAGACAAAGACATTGTACTGTACGAATCCGGAGTGTCAGGCAAAGCATTTGAAATCTTTTGCATTGTTTGTCAGCAGGGATGCCATGAATATTGAAGGGCTCTCGGAGGCAACTCTGGAAAAGTTCATTGGAGAAGGATTTATCCGGGATTTTACAGATATTTATCATCTGGACAGATATGAAGAAACCATCAAAACACTGGAGGGGTTCGGAGAAAAATCCTATGCAAAACTGATCACAAGTGTGGAAAACTCCAGAAGTACGACTATGCCGAAAGTAATCTACAGCCTTGGAATCGCAAATATCGGACTTTCCAATGCAAAAATGATCTGCCGGGCATTTGACAATGATCCCCAGAGGATGATGCAGGCAACCGTGGAAGAACTGGTCGATATCCAGGGAGTAGGCGAAGTGATCGCCAGAACGTTTGTGGATTATTTTTCAGATGAAACACACAGAGATCTTTTCAAACGCCTCTTACAGGAGGTTAAGCTCCAGAAAGAAGAAGGAGAGGAAAGCGCACAGATTTTTGAAAATATGAATTTTGTGATTACAGGAAGCGTAGAACACTTTGCAAACCGCCGGGAAGTGAAAGAAATCATTGAATCCAGAGGGGGGAAAGTGACAGGAAGCGTGACCGGAAAGACGAATTATCTGATCAATAATGATGTGCAGTCTGCTTCTTCCAAGAATAAAAAGGCGAAAGAACTGAACGTTCCGATTATTTCTGAATCACAGTTTCTGGAAATGCTGGAAACAGGGACGGTTTAGAAAAAGTTAATTTGTAACTGCCGGTATTCTGTATTATAATGTGGACATACCCTCGGTGAATGTACAAAGGGCAAGTAACTGGAAAGAAGGGAAAGAACATGTCAGATAACGATTTTATTATCATAGATGAAGAAAAGGAGACTCCGGTCACCACAGAAGGAAAAGAGTCTTCCGATACAGAGAAAAAGGAAGTCTTTCAGACTTCCGCAAAAGAGGAACACGAGGATGAGTATGAGAAGATCTGCTTTATCTGCCATCGTCCGGAGAGCGTGACCGGAAAGATGATCGATCTGCCGAACCATATTACGGTGTGTCCGGATTGTATGCAGAAAAGTTTTGATGCCATGACAAACGGCTCGATTGATTACAGCAGACTGATGAATATGCCGGGTGTACAGTTCTTAAATCTGTCAGATCTGGAGAATATGGCTCCGCCAAAGACACAGAAGATCAAAAAGAAAAAAGAAAAGCCAAAAGAGTTCCAAAAACTGGATATTAAGAATATTCCGGCGCCGCACAAGATCAAAGGAAAGCTGGATGAGTATGTGGTAGGACAGGAGTATGCCAAGAAAGCGATGGCTGTTGCTGTTTACAACCACTATAAGAGGGTAGCGACAGATTCGGTCGATGATATTGAGATCGAAAAGTCCAATATGCTGATGATCGGACCGACAGGAAGTGGTAAGACATACCTTGTAAAGACACTTGCGAGACTGTTGGATGTACCGCTTGCGATCACAGATGCCACTTCCCTGACCGAGGCTGGTTATATCGGGGATGACATTGAGAGCGTCGTATCTAAATTACTGGCAGCAGCAGATAATGATGTAGAGAAAGCCGAGCAGGGAATCATCTTTATCGATGAGATTGACAAGATCGCGAAGAAGAGAAACTCCAGCCAGAGAGATGTAAGCGGAGAATCCGTACAGCAGGGACTCTTAAAGCTGTTGGAAGGCAGTGAGGTAGAGGTTCCGGTAGGAGCCAACAGCAAGAATGCCATGGTTCCTCTGACGACAGTAAATACGAAGAATATTCTGTTTATCTGCGGGGGTGCATTCCCGGATCTGGAAGGCATCATCAAGGAACGTCTGATGCATAAGACCTCCATGGGATTTAATGCAGAGCTAAAAGATCAGTATGACAATGACAAGGATATCCTGTCTAAAGTAACGGTGGAAGATTTGCGCAATTTCGGTATGATTCCGGAATTTATCGGACGTCTTCCGATCATCTTTACACTGAAAGGTCTGGACAAGGATATGTATGTAAAGATCTTAAAAGAACCAAAGAATGCCATCTTAAAGCAGTATCAGAAGCTGCTTGCACTGGATGAAGTCAAGCTGGATTTTGATGATGGAGCGCTGGAGGCGATTGCGGAGAAGGCAATGAAGAAAGAGACCGGAGCAAGAGCACTGCGGGCGATTATCGAAGAATTTATGCTGGATATCATGTATGAGATTCCAAAGGATGAGAACATCGGAGAGGTGACAATCACAAGGTCTTACATAGAAGGAACCGGCGGCCCTCTGATCAGTCTTCGGGGACAGGAAGTGCCGAGATTGCCGTAGGAACAGAAAGATTATGAGAGAGTCTGGAAACAGACTCTCTTTTTGTTGTGGATTTGTGCAGAATTATGGTAAAAATTATGTAAAAACGTCATAAAATGTGGAAAATGTATTGAAAAAAGGAATTTAAAGGTGTATCCTTATAGATGTTTGACAAAAAGGGGGCACATTATGGACTACAAGTATTTACTAGATCTCGCAATTATTTTACTTTGTACAAAAGCGCTGGGGCTTTTGACAAGAAGGGTACAGATGCCGCAGGTCGTTGGCGCGCTTCTGGCCGGATTACTGTTGGGACCTGCCGGAGTCGGCATTCTGACAGAGACATCATTTCTGCAGTCTGTAGCGGAGATTGGTGTGATCGTTCTGATGTTCTGTGCAGGTATGGAGACAGATATCAAAGAACTGAAAGCATGCGGAAAGGCATCCTTTATCATTGCACTTTGTGGAGTACTGGTACCGCTTGCGGGGGGATTTGCTACGGCATATTTCTTCAATCGGCCGGGGATGATCGAGTCAGATGCATCAGCAAGTATTTTCCTGCAGAATATCTTTATCGGAGTAATTCTGACAGCAACTTCAGTCAGTATCACGGTGGAGACATTAAAAGAGCTTGGAAAGCTCAAAACCCGTTCCGGCAATGCAATCCTGGGAGCAGCGATCATTGATGATATTTTGGGAATTGTGGCGTTGACAATCGTGACAAGCATTTCAGACCCAAGCGTGAAAATTGGAATGGTCATGCTGAAGATTGTTGGATTCTTTGTATTTGCAGCAGTTGTAGGATTTATCTTCTACAAATTGTACAAGAACTGGGTGGACAAAGCCAATAAGGAGAAACATCGACACACGATCGTGGCATTTGTGTTCTGTCTTCTGATGGCATACATTGCAGAGGATGTTTTTGGAGTTGCAGATATTACAGGTGCGTTTATTGCCGGTCTGATCATTTCAAACGTACAGCGTTCTACTTATCTGGAGACAAAATTTGATACACTGTCTTATCTGCTTTTATCGCCGGTATTTTTTGCAAGTATCGGGCTGAAAGTAGAGCTGCCGAAGATGTCTGCGGCGATTGTTGGATTTGCAGTAGCGCTGACGATTGTTGCAGTATTGACGAAGGTTGTTGGATGTGGGTTTGGTGCAAAAATCTGTCACTATAAGAATTATCAGGCAAAACGAATCGGAATTGGTATGATCTCGCGTGGAGAAGTAGCGTTGATCGTAGCCAGCAAGGGCGCAGCACTGGGGCTGTTAGGTTCTGCATTTTTAGGGCCGATCATTATTGTTGTCGTGATCACGACAATTATTACACCAGTCTTTTTGAAGGTGGTATTTGCACCGGGCACGGCTCCGGTACCGGAACAGATCGTACCGGAATCAGAGCGTGTAAAGACAATTTACGAATCCAAAAAGAGAGAATGATTTTTTCAGGGACGCGAGAAGGCGTCCCTTTTTGTTATAACTGACGCAT
>OGZS01000323.1_pt1 | contig 33235 bp, 40 predicted proteins | sample 1576901 | NCBI WGS metagenome assembly OGZS01 (sample SAMEA3541563, study PRJEB24748) | human gut metagenome | biome: human gut; feature: human-associated habitat; material: faeces | place: China | collected 2012 | reverse complement strand
TAAGTACCGGAACAACGTGATTGAATGCGATCATGGCAAACTGAAACGGATAATCGGCGCCACGCTGGGATTTAAATCCATGAAGACGGCTTACGCCACCATCAAAGGTATTGAGGTGATGCGTGCACTACGCAAAGGCCAGGCCTCAGCATTTTATTATGGTGATCCCCTGGGCGAAATGCGCCTGGTAAGCAGAGTTTTTGAAATGTAAGGCCTTTGAATAAGACAAAAGGCTGCCTCATCGCTAACTTTGCAACAGTGCCATAATTGCTCTATGTGGCTTGGTTATTTACAAACGTAATCACTCTACCGACAAAAAGAGCCGATAACCCCGGCTCTTGTCTTGAAATCTAAGGGTGACAACCCGCATGAACGCCTCAGATTTCACGTAGCGTTACCTTTTTATCAGGCATTACCCCATGTTCCGTGTTTCAGGCACTGCTGATAAAAAAGACTAAGCAACTCTTGTTCTGTGGGGGGGTCACCCGCAAGACCAACCTTTGCCGGAAGGAACACGTTATTCTTCTGACCTGCGAGCGGGCGGAGTTCATCAGATTTTCTAAGAACGTCATCAAGAGCCCTGGATAGTTCAAGCCCATTACTGGCGGGTATGCTGGTAAGTACGGCCATGCCTCCCTTGATCTCCCGAACCGCGCCTTTCTTTGTTGCTACACAAACTATGAAGAGATTTATTTCTGGCCGTTCCCACGCTTGTTTTACAAAATCATCCGGGTAGTTCACTTCAAAATGCGTTATCTGGCTAAGATCGCTTCCTGTTTTAAAGTACATAATTGGCAAAGTAAGACTCATTACTCCTCCTTTATCATAAAACAAAAAGCCCCGGCTTTAGGTGCGGGGCTTTAAAGAATTTATTATGCTTGCTCGGTGCCGGACTGGTCTTTCTTGATGAGAAAATCTTCAAGCTTCTGACCAGATTTTAGTGCTGCATCGATTGGTTTAGGCGCACGACCGCGACCAGACCAGTATTTAACAACACCATTGTCTTCAAACTGATATTTTGGCGGGGCTTTTGGAAGTTTGTTTTTGCGTTTTTTCGGTTTCTCTTCGCTAAATCCTAGTAGTTCTTCAGCAGAGAAACCTTCACCCTGGATTAACTGAAGAAGTTCCTGACGTTTTCTTTCGCGCTCTTCGCGCTCTTTGGCTTCCTGTTCAGCTTCTTCTCGGCGCTCTTCAATAACAGCATTGAGCTTTTCCTGCATTTCAAGAAGCTGTTCAAAGTGAGTTTCACGCGCAAAAACACGAACCGATCGGATGTTTAAAAGAAGCTTACGCACTAATTCAAAATTTTCATTATCACTCATAGTCAATGCCCTTATTTTTTAGCGAATTCAAAACCTATTTTTCCCGTGTTTTTATCCTGTAAAACTAAAGCAGCGTCAAATTTTTTTCCAGTTTTAGTACTAGTAAAGCCTTTGAGCGAACCCGTTTTACCTTTTTTGATCAGCGTCTCAACCTGAGTGCTGGTTATTTTTTTACCAGCAATTTCTGACCAGAGTTTGAAATCACACCCGGTACAGAAAAAACCTTTAGGTCTAACCAGTATCTCCTTGTTACAGGAAGGACATGGTACATCGAGGCGGTCACTTGCTCCTCCCGCTGGTTGCTTCTCCGTTAGTGGTTTCCCGTCTTTATCAGGGAAGGAAGTTTTACAGCCTGGATAACCGGAACAGCCCCAGAAAAAGCCGTTAGCGCCTTTAATCCTGCGTAGCACTCCATTACCACACGCAGGGCAGGGTGTCGCGTTAGAAGAGATGTTAAGCCCTTTCTGTTGGAGATCACTGATCAGAGTATGAATGTAATCATCGTTCTCCTTGATAAAATCATTGATAGTCATTTCTCCCGATTTTATCTGCGCCTGCTTTTCAGCCCATAACGCTGAAATATTCGGTTTTATGACTTCAGGAGGTAAGGCGGCACAAAACTCCTGACCTTGTTTTGTCGTTTTCCAGACCAGTTCCGTATAGCCTTTCTCTTTCTCGATAGAAACTAACCCTGTATTAGCTGCAAGCTTTTCAAGGATGCCAGCGCGGGTCGCTTCAGTTCCGATGCTGCCCTGATCGCTGCTTCCTTCATCTTTGGCTTCCAGAGCCTTTCTTAAGTCCGGGTCATCAATAAATTTTGCTGCTCTGGTCATTGCAGCAAGTAACGTTGAATCCGTGAAGTAGCGAGGAGGAGTCGTTGCTTTCTTATCGATGCTTGCAGACTCACACACACCATCATCATTGACCTGTAGCATGGATAAATCAAAGCCGGTTTGTACTTCCTCATCCTGCGCATTGTCTTCTTCGGTATCTTTACCCAGGACTTCCCAACCCTTCTGCACAAGAACACTTTGAGTTGCAGTGAACACATGATCTTCAATACTGAAGTACGTCTTGGTTTTGTTGCGTATGGCGTCAGGATAGAAGAGACCGATAAAGTGAGTAGCAACAATGCTGTATACATTGCGTTCTTTCTCATTAAGCTGAACGCCTTTCCCGCTTTTAGTGGTCGGGATAATAGCGTGGTGAGCCTCAATTTTGCTTGCGTTAAAAGCTTTATGTTTTTGCGTTTTATCCATGCCAGCGGTCGCGGTCGCCAGCTCTGGTAACGTCGCGCCGATAGCGTCGGCAATATCGCCAGCCTGAGTGAAATGCTCGTCAGACAGATAGCGGTTATCTGTTCGCGGATAGGTCAAAAGCTTATGAGTTTCGTAAAGACCTTGCATGATATCGAGCGTTTCTTTTGCCTTATAACCGAAACGTCTTGCGCAGATTTGTTGCAGTGTCGAAAGGTTCAGCGGCATAGGCGGTTTAGTGTGTTCGGGTTTGGTGGCCGTTTCAGAAATAACAGCTTTTTTACCCGTGACATGCTCAACAACCGCCTTCGCCTGAGCCTCAGAGATCAGACGATTTTTTTCATCCTTTTCATCACCTTCAGCGACTTGATATTTGGCCTTTAAGAGATGCCCGTTCATCGACAATGCCGCTTGAACATCATAATAAAAGCTTTCTGTGTGGTTCTGGTTAGCCAGAGTTCTCTGGTTAACCAGCCCAAGAACAGCGCTTTGCACACGACCAACATTCAGGACGCCATGAAAGCCTTTCTCCTGCCCTTTAAGGGTACAGCCGCGCGTAAGGTTGTAGCCGAATCCCTGATCGCATAGAGAGCGTGCCAGAGCGCTATTTGTCATGCCCCTGAATTTCTCGTTAGGCTGCATATTGGCGAGAGCCTTCTGAACGGGAGCGAGGTTGAGATCTGCAACGAGAAGGCGCTGAACGGGTTTTGTATTTTTTGCGTAATCCAAAATTTCATCAACCAACAGGCAGCCTTCATCGTCCGGGTCTCCGGCATGAACGATACTGGTCGCTTTCTCGATGAGAGAAAAGATGATGTTAGTTTGCTGCTGTGCATCGGCTCTGATTTTGTACTTGGGCGGCCAGGGCGTTTTGATCGGCAGGTCATCAAAACGCCAGGTGGCGTATTTCACGTCATAGTCTTGAGGATCATAAAGCTCAAGCATATGACCAAAACACCACGTGACAACATCAGTTCCATGTTCATAACAACCATTTTTCTTTTCAGTAGCAGGGTTGCCACCTAATCCTTCGAAAATGGCTTTAGCTAAAGATGGTTTTTCAGCAATAAAGAGTCTCATAATATTTACCTTTTACTTTTCAATATATGGATATAATCGGATAAGCAGCCCGCTTGGGCTGCAATACTGAATAAGAACTTATGAGAGACTTATGTAAATCCTGACTAGAGCATTGACGTTCATAAGCCAAACAAATATCTAAAGCCGATTCGAACTTTTCGATAATTTTTTTATTACCGCTTTCATAAACATCGGCATCAAGAAGCTCTTTAAAAACGGCCAATGAGTGCTGATATTGTTCATCGCTGACAAAACCATTTCTCATAAAAAAACCTGCTATTCAAATTTGAAAACCGTGAGGACGGAAAAATTTATTTTTTCGGACGAAGGGGTGGACAAGCGTAGTGCGTCAGATTTTCAGGATAACCATCCATACGGATAAGATGGATAGGTGAGCCAGCTTTCAAGAAGGAATTCAGTTTCTTCATTCCAGTAAAAGTAAAAACCCCTGGAATTATAGAATACCTGAAATCCATCAATCTCACCGATAGCCTCGGCTCCTTTGAATAAAGGCTTTAGAACTTCATACTTATTAAATTCATTTTTGAATGCATCACTTCTGCCGCGCTTTCAGACATACCGGAGTTTATATAAACGTCTGCGCTGATACGTACCTGCCCCACACAAACCCGATTGTTAAAACGCTCTTTCTCAGAATTATTCATTTCTGCCTCGCAAACTAATGATTGTGACGCCATTCCCACGGCGGCGCTGGTTGACTGTCAGCCCATAGACCACGCTTTTGCTCTTGAGCATCCCGTTGCAGACCAGGCAAGGAAGTATCTGTGTTGAAGTGGTCATATACCCATGCAGCGCCGGATTGCACCATAAAGCGGTTTGATTCCGTACCGTTCGCCATGAAGACGCGCCCGATAACACGTCCGTAGCGGTCTTTTTGCATATATGTAACGGTAACAGGCTGCCCTGCTATCAGACTTTTAAGCTGTTTACTGGACCAGCTCCCAAAGGGTTGTTTCTTTTCCGGCGCATCGATGTTAGCAAGGCGAACTCTAACAGGCGTTTTATCCTGTAGTACCTCGATGGTGTCGCCGTCGAGAACGCGTGTTACTTTGCCGCTTAATTCCGCTGCAATCAGTAAAGAGGGCGACGATATGGCGATTGTGAATGTTAATAAGGTGAATATTTTCATAGCTTGCTGATACCTTTCTAACGCCCTTCGGTTGTTCAACCCCTTACATCTCAGATTAAAATCTGCGATGTAAGGGGTTCTGTTATTCCTGGAATGAGCGACCATATCTTTCTATAACGGCCTCAAGATTATCTCTGTTCTCAACAGAGCCTACACATCTGGTCAGGATACTTTGTCTGAGTCGTGCCGTGGCTTCAGGGTTATAGTAGGGTGTGAATACACGAACGTTGAAGAAACGCTGGTTAACGGGCTGGCAAGCTGGCTGCGTATCGCCCTGTAATTTCCCAATCATGCACGTCATCAAAAGGCAGGGATCACCTACCTGATTTAGTCCATCGGTATGATTGTGCTTTCTTGCTAAAGCAGGGCATGAAATTAATAAGCCGACAATAGCAGCTATGAGCATGATTTTCATTTTCACCCTCTTTCAAAATATATATTGGTTGAACGAACACCAAAGCCATTAGATTTATATCTATACTGAATAACGCCATATGCGCCATTATTTCGAAGCCATTTTTTTGCAATGAAAAAATCGCCGCCATTAGTTGTTTCAACAATAATTACGGGTGAATGGGCGACGGCATAGAAAACAGAGTCGTCATACAGGCGATTTTCAGGCGAGAAATTAGTAATAACCTTCATCCAAGTTGAAGTTACTTTATCCGATTTAACAACCTGATTTGTAGGCTGCCAATCAGGAAGCTGTGAGTTCATTGTTTCTGGTTTATCGCTCCAGTTCACTTGCGGAGGTTCTGGCGGTGAAGAACATCCTGACATCACAATTGCGCTCAATAAAATTAATTTCTTCATAGTAAAACCTCAGATTCAAGTTCTCCAACCGAAAGCATCTTTTCTTTCGACGGGTATTTAATTCCTTTAACGCCAAAAATCTTATTACTTCTATTGATGCTCGCTGTTAGCGCCGTGAGTTTTGGGCTAACTAACATTAATCGTTCCATAAAGTAATTATCAAGATAATAGAGCGCCTTTTCAGCTTTAACAGGGTGCTCCCCTTTGAGGATTATCATTTCCTCTGAGAAATCGAGTGTTCCTAGTTCTTGCGGTAAAACTAATGCACGTTGAGCCTCATTTTCAGAGTTGCTTCGGGATGTGGCTTTGCCGCTTGTCTTACTGGAACCCTTAGATCGTGCGGTTATGTAACCTAGTTTCTCTGAGATTTTTTTTGCATCATCCTCTTCACTTACTGCATAGATAACCCGGCATGGATGAGCACTCAAAAGTGTTTTTGCCCCTTCCGTTCCGTATATTTCATTTAACTGACTTATATTCTGATAGATGGTTAGTAGTTTTAGTTTATAGCCAGCTATATAGCCGGAACCTTTTTTGATTATCGGCATATAACCGATAGAGGGGAACTCATCAAGGAACAATAAACAGTCGTGTTTCAGTGTAGGATCAAAGTCAGGGTTTTCTCTTAGCGTCACCTCTACAACCAGGTTAAAAAACAGATTCAGAAAATCATACGCTAAGATCATATCTTCTGCGTTTACCCCTACATAAACAGTAATATCTTCACGCCTCATTTGACGTAAATCGAAGTCGTTACCGTCAGTGCATTTGCGTACAGTCGGTAAGTAGAAGAGGCTCATTTTCTTCCTGAACGAGCCATCTATACTTGACCGCTGCTCATCCTCTGTTTCGTGATACTCTCTTATTTTGGTAAGCGCATCCTTTAAATGAAAAAGGGCAGTTTCATTTCCTTGCGCCAGTTCTTCAAATGTTTCTCGATTACTTAATACCTGCTCACGATCGATATTGCTGTATAAATCAACAACTGTACCAATAGAAAAGACGGGTTTTACTCTTAGCTCTTCAATCCATTCCGGGGCGAAGTTTATAAAGAAATGTAGAAGTTTAGCCAGTCCAGTCCAGTATTGCCCGGCAAGGTTATTAAAATGTGCCTCTGCTCCGGTCAAACCAAAAGAGGGAAAAAGAATCTCAACCAGTTTTAGTAAGTCTTTAGCTCCACTCTCTGATTTCAAATCGACATAGAAAAGAGGGTTACATTTATGTGTTTTGGTGTTGAACGGGTCAAGAAGATAAACTTTGTTACCTAGTATTTGTTCTCTGACCTTGCTAGTGATTTTCCAAAGCTCTTGTTTCGGATCTAGTGCAATTATTGAGTGTTTCTTAACGAGCATATTGGGGATTCCGATTGCAGCCCCTTTCCCCGCTCGCGTTCCTGCTCCCAAAGAAACAAAGTCTGGTGCAGTATACCAAAGGTATTTTCCTTTATATCGACCAACGAGAATATCAGTATCATTTTCTTTTTCCCACTTTAACAGCTTTGATTTTTTCAAATCTGAATCACTGGCAAATTTAGCATCACCAAAAAGCGGGGCATCTTTCTGATTGAGTTTCCAGATTATGAAAGCTGGGGCAGCTAACGACGCGAGCGCTCCTGAAAGCAATGAAGGAAGAGCCGTAAATCTAACTTCACTTTTGATGCTACTATCAATTATTACACGCCATAAAAGTAAAGAATCATAGTGCTTCCATATATACAGTGTTGTCTTGTGATTGAAAAAATAGATTGCGACCGAACCTGTGTAGTATGCAATCAAACACATTACCAGTATTATAAAAGCCCACTGCCCCTTATCAGGGAGTTTCAACGACATAGCTTTACTCCTTGAGCATTTTAAAATACTTTTCGAAATCAACCGAACGATAGTAGATACCGGAGGCAAAACGAGCATCTTCTTCATCCAAGTACTTAATACTCATTATCACATCTATATTACTTAACACACGTCGCAAAAGTACATTATAAGGAAGGTTTTGACACTCCGGATTCATATAACACCGCTGCACAATACCTAATACAGCATCTACAGGATTCATTTCGTGCACTGTTGTTATGTTTCCGGCATGGCCTGAGCTTGCCCCTTTCAGAAAATCCCATGCCTCAGCGCCACGAATTTCTGTTGTTAAAATCCTGTCTGGATTCATACGGAATCCAGAACGTAGAAGAGTGGCAGAGGTTACAACCTTGTTTTCCCCTTCTGCGGGATAAAAAAGTTTCACATGGTTTTCATGAAATTTAAATTTTGCTTCATCTGTATCTTCGATTGATATGCAGCGCAGGTGGTGAGGTATGAACTCAAGACAAGCATTTGCGAATGTAGTTTTACCTGCACCTGTACCAGCGCAAAAAACCATAGTTTTTCCACTTTTCAAACAAGCAGGGATAAACTCTTCAAATCTATTTTTTTTGTAAATATCACTTAGATCATCCTGTTTACTTTCAAAAGCTGTTCCGGCATTAAGTTTTGAATAAAACCCTTGCCGCACAAAGTGGTCATGACTTAGAAAAACGCTTGATGGTTTTCGTATTGTTATAGATACAGTATCTTTTTCAGTCGCCGGAGGGATAACGATCTGAACGCGCTCACCATCCGGCAGCGTTGCAGAGCGTAATGGGTATTCCGGCGTAATCGAACCATTATCATGATAGTCTGCTATAGCAGAAGCAAAAGACAGACAGTCTTGATAACTCATATTTGTTTGTTCTTTTTTCCACTTCCCGTTTATTTTTGTAAATAACTCACCGGGTCTATTAACGGCTATTTCAGTGAGTCCATCAGAATTGTTTAGCCATTGACTAAAATAATCATTAACTATGTCATAAATGATATGACGGTTTTCATTATTTACTGTCATAACCGTTAATTTACCTCTTATTTCATTTTCAGTTTGTAGATTTTTGAAAAATCCAAATCCTGACCGACGATAAGCGTGATGATTTCGCCCTGATTTTTATAGAGCGTTGGAGGGATGTTTACACTATTAGAGAATGATTCTCTCGCAATATCAGCAAATGCCTGTCTACTGTTGGCCGTATAATCAGTCTGATTATCTTTATTATTTTTTGCTGCGCCGCTCGCTGCTTGTGCGAAATCCGGGATCATCCCAATCATCATAGCCCCCAAAAAGCGATCGCTAAAATGGGTGTCAATCCAACCACTGGCTCCAGCTTCGCCCAGCGCCCCGGCTGCTTGCGTATCGATTAATGGGATATCAATAAACGGCTCTTTCCTCGTTCTGAGCTTTGTCGCCATGATAAATACGGCTCCCTGACCATGACGGAATGTACCAGACTTATACATAAGATAAGCTGCTGTGCCTTTATCAATGAGCTTCACATTGCGGTTAGCGCTGTATACGTCCTCATTGATTGTACATACCAGCTTGCCTGCTAAATCAGAGATAAAGCGCCTGTCGAGAGAACATTTGATAGCTGTATTTTCAGGTATAAACAGGTTTGGATCATATGGTACGCGCTTAATCTCAGACAATGATACAGACGCCCCATTTTTAATCGGTTCTACCGTCTTTTCCGTACTGGCTGCATCACCGTCCTGGTCATTAGTTTCTGCCTGAGACTGATTTACTGAATTACTGCTTCCTGAGCCGCTACTACCGCCATAGGCAACATCAAGAGCGCGGCTGTAACTGTGCTGCATGTTTTGTGGCTTTTCCTCAGCTTTTACCTGTTCATTCTTGCCAGTGTCGCGCTCTACAGCTTCCTTACTGTCATCCCTCTGGCTCTGATTAAACGGGTCAATATCATCGCTTAACCCAGTCTGACGCTTTACCGTTCCTGTAGGAACGGTTTTAGTTGCTGGCTTCTCTTCAGAGCTGGACATTGCACGAATAATTGATGGCACATAATAAAAACATACACCGATAGCCAGAAGGAGGAAGGCCACAATTATTACTACTAAGCCCTTCCTTGATTTTTTGAGCTTATCGATTCCCAGCCTTTTATCCGGTTCGGCTGCATCTCCCTTATCGCTGTCTGTACTGGCCTGTTCAAGTTCTTGCTGACGGCGTTCACGTAATGCGCGTTCAATTTCTACAGCCGTAGGAACTTTGTTTTCCTGTTCGCTCACTGGATCACCTCTTTTTCAACTTTAGGAGATACTGTGTCAGCGGCCTGAAGCCGGACTTTACCGAACCCCTTATTCTCAATACCCACTACTTGTTTACCCAGGCGTAAAACAAACCGTTTATCGACTGTTACACCAAGCAATGTATTTGCTCCGCGAGTGACAATAACCGGATTGGTAATAGTCTCTTCATTGCCACTCATAACAAACACGCTAGGTATTTTCTTTGTTGGACTAAAGCCAAGCCATGTATAGCGACCGTCGTCATAAGCATAATCGGGGCTAATATCCTGACTTCCTTCAGCAACACGTTTATAGTATTGCCAGTTACGAGGTGATTTGGCGTTTTCCAACTCTCGGTTAATTGCTAACTCTTCTTTCTGTTTGTTATATGCCTCGATGCGCTTTTTCTCGATCTCTGCCTGCTCTTTACGCCGTTCTTGTGGGTACTGGTAGTTTATGACAAAAGCAATTTTATCGGGGTTTTTGAACGTTCGGGCGTTAAGCTCCATGCTATAGTTTCGTTTTGTTGTACGAACAAAAAGGTTAGTTCTCCAACGCTCTAAATCATTTTCCGGATCAAGCGCAACGTTAACCACTTCAGATGATTCATTACCATCTTCATCGGACTTATTATTTTGCACTGTCTGCTTAACGGGCTGAACCTCCAGATATACAAGATTATCTTCTTTATTTACTGACCAACCTTGCGGAAAACCAGTTCTGGCACTGATAACAGTTTCATCGTCATCAAATACCAGCGTAGTTGTATATCCAACGGCACTGTTTATAACGGTCGTATTTTGGGGGTTGTAACTTACAACCTGATTTCTAGGGTCAAATCTACTTCCAGTTGGTAAGACAGCCGCACTACAGATATTAGAGGCTAACAGAACAGCGACAAATAACGCATTCTTTCTTAATTTCATGTGCTTTACCCTTTATCTTCTTTATCACGAGCATAGCTAGTTACTACAAACTTAAGAGGGTTGTTGTTTCTTTCGCCCGATGCCATTTCTATCTGCGGTTCGATGCGATAAGTTAACCTAACATTCCAATATTGCTGTTTCTCTGTGCCAGTTGCTACGTCTCGGATTGTTAAACGGAAGCGAATATAAGCACCTTTATCTTTATCATCAGCGCGTGATGATGAGCTTAAGATTATTGATGGATCATCCTGTACTGTTGCCGTTTGCTCTGCTTTCTTATAAATAACTTTTGGCGAATTATTGCCATTGATTAGAGCATTGTAATCAGTAGCAACATTTTCAGCACTGTACAGCAGAACATAATCATAATCATGCTGAAGACTAAAGTAGTTATAACCCTCTCTGCGTTTTACATACTGATTGATAAAATACTTAGCCAAAGCTTCATTTTCGGAAAGGTTTTCTTTTTTAACTGAAGTCAACCTTTCAGCAACACCATTAACACTATTAATTAAGTAAGCTTCAACTAAGGTTTCTTTCAGCGGAAGAGCGGCATTAAGTGCGAGCAAAGATAATACCCCTATTGCCATCCCTGACATTCCTCCGTACTTATAGATACGGTTCATTTTCTCTTGAAGATTTTGATTCTTTTCTTCGAAAGAAGATGATGAATCAGTCACCTCTTCTTTCTTTTTAAAAAATTTCAGTTGCGGAAATTTAAACTCCATTGCGCATTACCTCTGCTGAATTAACAGGCTCACTTTTTCCTGACACTTGTGGTAGTTGGTGTGCGGCTTGGCAACCGACAAGACAAAGCGTCACGATGACCGCGATAATAATTTTCATGATTAAGATCTCGAAGGAGGTGATGAAGAAAACTTAAAGCTTATTTACGAGAGTTTATATCTAGATAATTGTCATCCACCGTATTTCTTTTTTGCCATCTCAATAGCCGCATTACGCAGCTTCTTAGCGCCGATATTTATTCCCTGCCCGGTTAGGTTACCTACTTTTCCAGAAACGCCTGTAGACTCAGCTAGGCCTTCTTTCTCGCGTCGTAAGCCTTTCCATGCACCCGCCCCGGCATTTTTCCCCATACCAAGTATTTTACCACCCATGCGAGATGCCCCGAACGTTGCCGCTCCTAACCCCATAGCCGCTGCACCTTGTAAAGCGCCCTCTACACCCACTCCGGCAAGCTGTGACGCATAAGTTTTTGCTTGCCAGATAATCCATGCCATAAAAGCACCCGCGACAAATGCTGTAGCACCAGTTGCGATCAGGTTGAGAGGTTCGGCATCTTGTACAGAAACTGAAAGAATACCATTCAGGAACGTAGTGCCAGCTTTTAATGCCAACGCACCGAAAAGGAATATAAGCAAAGAGCTAAAGATAAGCTGAAGCCAGCTATTAAACATTTGTCTTAAAAAACCAAAAGACAAACATATAATAAATAACGGCGCTGTTACTGTTAGAACTTTAAGTGTAACTTCTGCTGAAAAATAAACGATAGTACATAGCAAAAGAGCAACAATACCCCCGGCATAAGTGAATATGGAAGCTATCGCACCATCGGTTTTAACGTAAGTAGAAGGGTCTTTTGACATTAAGAAGGCTGCGACTTGTTGGACTTTAGTCCATAACTGATCAAGCCATAACCACGGGTCGCCACCAGAGAACGACTCTTTCAAACCATCTATAGCCTGCGTCGAACTATCTAACCATCCTCCTGCATTAGTAACGAAAATCATAATCATCCAGAATCTAAATAGATTCCATAAAAAATCCTGAACGGCTGATTTCTGTTTTCCAACAACTACAGTATATGCATACCACAAGATAAATATTGATATTCCAAACTTTCCTAGCGAGGATGCTATTGAAGAAATACGATCTAACTGACCAGTTGTTGACTGGTCAAGAGTATTAAGTATCACATCGCGAGCGGTTTGGAAAAAATCAGAAGTTGCCATAGTGGCTCCTTTTATTTTTCACCTTTACTCGTAGAACTTTTAAAAGCGTCCTTATAAGACGGTGATTTTGAGTGTAGCTGCTGATAACGGAACAACCCATCTTTAGCATTACGACAATTTTCACTGTCATCGCCGGATTGCTTGCACTCTGACACTTTTTTACCCGCTTCGTCAGGATGAGATTGCCACCAATCTACAGATTTAACGTCCTCACATCCGGCTAATAAAAACGTCATCCCTGTTGCAACCAGAATTAAATTTAGCTTTCTCATCATGACTCCTTAGTTAAGTTCAAAACTCTGCTTCGTAAATTGTTCCTTATACGAAAGTGGCTCGTTCACGGCGTCTAACTGCTGTTTCTGGTAAGTAGCCTGAGCCATTTTCTCTTTGTATTGTGCTAGATCACGCTGCTTATCGCGATACATTTCATACTGAAATTTAAGCTTCTCAAACTTCAGGTTTTCCAGAGAAATGGCGTTTGTTGCGTCCTGTGTGGCTTTGGTGTCCTTCGCGTTTTTAACCTGATCGATAAGGTCTTTCATCGAAGCATTGTCTTTACGAAGCTTACTTTCAAGCTTGTTGCCGTACTCAACCCCGGCAAGCTGAGAAAGGAAAGAAGCTTCACAACCACGCACCAGATCACCGGTATAACCCAAACCTTTGCAGGTATCAGTAACCTTGTAATCAGTAAGAAGCGATTTAGCTTTCTCTGACAGTACGCCGTTCGGGTTCTGTATGTAGTCATCAATGAAAGAGTTACCCTGCTCATAAATGTCTGTCAGCTCCTTGCTAACAGACTGAGCATCCTGTACCAGCCCCTGAACATCGCGTATACCGGTTTTCGTTAACAGTTCATCCTTATACGCGGTAAGTTCTTTCTGCCACTGTTTCGCTTCCTTCACCCACTGCGAAGCCGTATCTATTGCTGATTTGGCATCATGGACGATTACGCCCTCAGTAAGAGCTAAAGCGTTTACTGAGAAACAGCTTAATGCTAAAGCGAGGTATAGTTTTTTCATCTTATTTGACTCCACGGTTAGCCCGTTCAAGATATGTATCTATCCACTCTTCAGGTGCCATACCTTCAGACCAGATTTCGTCGAACAACTCAAGTTGTTCTGCTGAAGCACTCAGAATGGGAAGGTAGTAGGCAGCTTTGCCCAGGTCTAACTTTGCGAAAGCCGCAAAGTCATCTCGTTCGCCCTGCCGTTGCGGGTTTTTGACTACCAGAAACTGGCGAGACAAGGGGTCGATAGCTTTGATTTTGTCAAAATAAAGATCCCTTACCTGAAGTTCATCAACATATTCATTGCGTTTCGCTTTGGGGTTAGCGAGGTAGATATGGGTGGCGCACTGTTCCCTGACGGCTGCGGCAATTGGAGATTTAATTAATTCATCCGGTGATTGCGTTGCGGGAACAAGCACCATATCCAGCTTACGGCCAGTTTTAAGCTTGTTATACACGAAATCCTTGAAGGCATCGTTGTTTATCCATTGCCAGAACTCATCCATGTAGATCAGCAAACGGCGACCGTCAGCCAGCATTGTTACCCGGTAAATCAGGTAAAAAGAAGCAACCGGGGCTACAACCTTATCATCAAGGAATTCTGTTCCATCGATGCCAAAAACATCCAAATGCGCAACATCAAAGGAATCGGAAGCATTATCGAGCAACCAGCCATACTCGCCCCCCTGCTTCCACGCTCTCAGTCGAGCTTTAAGCCCATGTCGCTTAGTTTCAGTATCATCCGGCTCCATGATCAGCGGGATGAGCTTGCTGATAGGAAAGGAACGGTCTTCCCTTTGCATAAGACGGTCAACGGCTGAAGAAATCAGCGAATGTTGGTAATCATCAACCGTATTGCCGTTGAGCTTACATATCAGCCTTATTATGTCTTTTACAAATGCTATGTTTCGCTTAGTTGGCGGGAGGGCTGCCGGGTTCCACCCGGTAGGCTCTCCGCCCTTCACACGAAAATAAGCCCCGCCCATAGCACGAATACCCACTTCTCCCGCTCTGTCCTTATCAAAGAAGACTGTGGTTAGCTTCCTTACTTTTCGGTTTTCCGGAAATGATTCAGGCGTACCAAATTGCTGTGCCGCATAAGACATGATCATCATGAGAACGGTTTTACCTACGTTAGAGGTTCCCAGGATCTCACAATGGCCAAGCGTAGGGTTCTTGCCGAAAAAGTTAATATTCTCCGTAGTCATGTGATAATTGAGATGGTAGACATCGTTACCAGAGCCGCGAAGAGCCATTAAGCTATTGCCCCAAGTATTACCAGTAGCTTTACCGTGAAAGAAGTTATGGAAACTTTCCATCTCGGCAAAGTTGAGGCTACTCAGCATACTTAGGCGAGGACGAAGATTGTAATTGCCTGGCAACTGAGAGAAAAAGGCAGCACCCAAGCTTAGGGTAGAATAAGTAACAATCAGCCCCAGGTCTTCTAAGGTCGTAGTAACGATATTCGTATCTTTCACCAAGCGTTCCGGCGTGTCAGCAAAGACAATCAATGTTTGGTGACACTTTCCGAAAGAGTTGTATCCGCTTGAAACCATATCAAGACCAACGCGCAAATCAGCAAGGAGGGATTTAGCAGCGTCATCCGTCAGTTCAAGCTTATCTATCTGATCATCAAGCGCTTTAACAGCGGCTTGCTTATCCATCGACGTGAAAGACGATGTAAAGACATACTCAACAGGAAGATACATGAGCGCATCAAAAATGCCTGCATCTGTTTCCTGAAAGTAATCTTTGATTTCTATCGAACGGAAATACCGGGCATTCTGCGACGCCGTAATCTGTCCGGCATCATTTCCAAAGAACAAATCTTTGCCCCCCAGATAAGTGTAAAAAGGGCTATTTGTAACTCTGACCTTCTGCCACTTACCAGAAAGCAAATACTGAAAAAGGGATAGCTGATCTGAGAAAACTCGCCCGTTTTCCTCAACCAGTCCAAGACGATGTGCATGGAAACGAGATAAATATGTATCAAGTCGCCCGCAAATTTCATTCATATCATTGATTGGCTCATCAAAGATATTATTTTCCTTTTTATTCTTCGAGATAAAATGAGAAACCTTATCCTCGATATTAAAAGGCTTATAACAAATCGTTAAATAGAGTCTGTTTTCAAAATACTCAGGCTCAGAAAGGGAGGAATAGTAATCATTCATTACGCGATTAACGAAAGGAATCTTGCTATTAAAACCAACCTTAACTTCTTTTCTTACCCTCACGCGGTGAGTATAGAACGTTATCGCCCTGCCTTCGAAACTACGAATGAGCGTATTTAACTGGTCAGTAAGTAACGTTAAATCTTCGTCATCCACACATTCAAAATAAGCACCATCAACTTGCCACGTTGCGAGCAAATCGCGGTTTTTGGTGACAACTAAATCATCAGTAATGTGAGAAGAGTAAGGGATAAGAGCTTCAATAGACGCCTGGTCTTTCAGCTTCATAAAATTGTCCACTTTAGATATATCAACTTCATCGTACTGGCTTCCCGCATAATGTACGGCGCTGAAGCGCTTGTTTGCCAGCGGATGTCCCTTAACTACGGCACGCAGATACAACAAATCGAAAAAACGTTCATCGATTTTTGTTACTCGCTTGATAGCAAACCAACCGGGCAGGATAAGGAAGTACATCAAATCATCTATCCATACACCTAGCAGAACGACCAACACGCACATTGCTAGAAAAGGGTAAAGTGGAACACCTAACCCTCTAATCAAAGCGGGGCGTGTCAGCCCTTTAAAAACGGTACTCATTGTACGCCCCCTTTAACGTCAACTTACGCCAACCAGTTCGGCAGATAAGGCGCAACAATGAAGATGATAATCCCGATGATTAAGGGAGTAATCCACGATGCATGCTGGCGTGAGAAGATAGCGATATAGCCAATTATCAACGCAATGATAGTGATAGCTGGCTTACGAATATCAGTTAAGAAGTCGATGATCTTCTGTAAGAAACCAGTGGTTTTCGTCGATACATCATCAGCGAAAGCTGGTTCAGCAACACAAACCATTAAAGCAGCCATGAAGACAGACAGGGTTAAAAAACGCTTATTCACTTTCAACATTTGTTGTTTCCTTTTCATCTAAAACAGTGCCACGCATGGCGTATTGTGGATAAATGGTGGTTATACGATTAGAAATCTTTTGAGTAGCGTTATTCTTTTTAATATCTTCTCTGACGGATGGAACCTCCCAATCTTTTTTATTAACCGATTGGTTATAGCCAATACGTTGGTTATAGCTGGTATTACCAAACCCCGATTCAGTTTTTTTTCCGGTAGAAAAGTTACCGGAATAATAACAGCTAAGAGCATTTTTCAAATTTCCACCACGGGTATAGCAATCAAGCAGCACCTTTTCGAAAACAGCAAGATTTGTGCATGGCGAGAAAAGCTTATCTGCATTAACACCGTATTGAGAAAAATTAGTGCTGGTAATCTGCATTAAACCTACTGAGTAGCGGCGATTGCGTGATTCAATATTTTGAACAATTTTTAATGCATCCTCCTTTGTTTTAGGGAAATGTGAAATCACACCACTATCGCCCTCCTTTCGTTCATTCTTAGGAATAATTTCAGCAATAGCATATGGATTAAAACCAGATTCAACCCTTGCTACTTCTTGCGCTGTATCTGGATGAATGCTGGCCGCACATTGCATAGCAAGAGCGACAAAAGCTGTAGTGGATAGCATTTTATGCTCCCGGTAGGATCAGCCCGGTAATGAGAAAAGAAAAAACTCATTCATCGTTGCCTGTATCGGCTCCCTGAATGAGTTCTTGGATGGCTTGTTGAGAGTATGTCTTAATAAGATATTGCACGAAACCAGAATCCGAAATCCGCTTCCCCCTTCGATAACTAACCTCTACAGATATTCTTTCAACTTCATCCCTTACTTCGGTAGGAAGGTAGAGGGTATTACGTTGCGGCTTGCGCTTTGCTGGACTCTTTCTTTTGGTGACAGTCATTTTTCTTCCGTTTCATTTTGTGGGATAGACTTTTTTCCGTGATGTAGTTAAGCATTGCCATGCTGCGCATACGTGGCTCACTCATCATCATAATTTCCACTAAACGAGGATACTCATCAAAGTTAAGTAAGTTACGTTCTCCTTTCTGTACGTTGCAGACTTCATCATCAGGAACCGCTAAAGGCTCGCCGCCGAACGCTATAAAACGTTGGGTATGGGGAAGCCCGGTGATAGTGGTCGTATGGACTTCATCAAAGTCAGCCTGGATAAAAAGATAACCAGGAAAAAGTGGGGTTAATCTTTCTCGGTAAGAAAGTTGTTTATCAGGTCGGCGATACTTTTCAGTAGCCATAGGGCAGTAGTAGGAGAAGTTAAGCCGTTCGAGATGTTTGAAAACGGCTGCAAATCTTGTCGTGGTGAATTGCAATACATACCATTTCATAGATTCTTTCCTTTCAGACGCTCTCTCGACTCGGATAACCCCGAAGTATTTAAAAATCTTAAGAGAACAAGTTTTTCGTCTGATGGAAACTTTAACAGCTACATGTTCTGTTTTCAAATGTAAGACCAGATCTTTAGATCACAATAACTTCATACAACTACTCCCTTGTGCTAGCAATTACTTTTCAACTAGCACAATTCACTTTAAATTAGACTAAAGGTAGTTCAATAGAACGATTGGGATAACTTGTGTAGATAACTTATCCAAAATTTCAAAGCTTTCATGTTTTTTACCTGATTGATACCAGTTAAAACTTACAAAACACTTACAATCATATGCTTAGAAAGTTAATGCTAACCGTTAGAACTTAATCCCGACTTTGATTTTCTGTTGGCTCTGCAACATATTTTGTTTCACTAGATTGAACTTCTTCATCTGCTGCTGCTGCTTTTGAATAGATGATATATCATCAAGCTTAAAGCTCTTATCATTTGATAGTTTTCTGTCAATCCCTTTTACTCCTAAATTCTGTAACTGCCAGTCATTACGATGAGCGGTTTTCCATCCTTGTTGAATGCCGTTCTTGTCCAGGGCGGGGATCTTGACTTCCTTTTGACCTAGTTTTTTTAGCTTAACTAAATCTCCTTTCTTCACGCTTTCACGCTGTACCAAATCTCCAAAACCAGCGCCCCAATAGGTTTTTTCTACACCTTTGTTAAGCGTCTTGAGTTTAAGGAAGTGTTGTTTGGGCTTACTCTTATCATGCTGATAGTGGTCATAGCCTACATCAACAACCTCATATACGCCTTTCTGCCGTTTGGGAGCTGAGGCGTGAGCATCCTTAATAGACTGATTCAACCCTTGTGTTTGTTTATGAGTAGCTTTTACATCATAACCCTTCAAGATAAGCTCATTACAAAAGCCCGTCCTGATCTCTCTTAAATCTTTTTTCTTTATATCCGTTCTCTTACCATCAGTATCTTTGATTCGAAACACCACATGCACATGTGGATGCTCTTTCTTATCCTCGTGATAACCCAGTACAAAGCGATTATTAGGATACTTTTTATTAAGCGTTTTTCTGACAGAATCAAGTAAACCTTCCGGCTTAACCTTCGCCGAAACAGGAGGGGAAAACACAATATTTTGTGTGATTTTTTTATTTTCTCGCCCTTTGTCATCATGTACGTGTTGAGCGTCATTGGCAGCGTCTACCATGTGTTCTTTAGCTTCTTTGATTTCTTCGCCCTGCCAAACCTGCCCGCTCTCGTTCATCACTGAAAGCTGCGATTCCCTACTCATATAATCAATGCTATTTTTGATACCTTGCCGGGTTACTGCGCCACCAGATATTTTTACAACCACCTCCTTGCTTGCCCCCTTCCGGTTAATTTTTTCCCGCACATTTTTTTTGTAATTTTCACCACCGTTTTTAACTTTATGAGCAAATGCAGACTTACGACCATTTTCGGAAGACTTACGTTTTACCCTATAATCTTTTTCTACGAAAACACCCATAACTAAACCTCAACCTTATTAGAAACTGTTCGACCTTTACAAAGAGCAATGTAGTTTTCAAACTGTTCCTTCAAGCTTCTCATTTCAAAAGTAAGCTTCTGAGCGTCCTGATAAAAATCATCTTTTTCAAGCAACATCGATTGATTATTTACAATAATGTAGTGGAAATTTCTACCAATTTTATCAACTACGTTTCGACACCTATTCAACATCAATAACTCCTGATCATAAAAATCAAGATTATTATCAAGTGTGGTTTGTATTCTGAATCGACATTCTCTGGAGATAGTCCAACCGTGACGAATAGAAGCTTTTTCTATCTTACTTCTTTGCGTAGCTGTTAAATACAGCGTTGTTTTGATAAAATCATCATTATCATCGATAATGCTTTCTTCAATTTTTTTATCCTTACTCTTTAATAAAGCACTTGCTAATAACTTCATACCTTTTGCAACTGTCAAATTTGGTTCATCAGGGTAAATGCTTTTAAGGCATACTAACAAATAATCATGGTCTTCATCTTCAACTCTAAACTGAATTTTTTTCATCATAACTCCCAACAAGAACCGACTGTAGGTCACCGGGCAAACGCTGAAAAATAACGTCGAATGACGTCATTTTGCGGCGTTTGCCCTATCCTGCATCGCAGTGAATCTGGCGCCGCTCATAAATTGTGCTTGAGCATCAACAAAAATGCAAAAAGGCTGATGTTGTCATGGCTGAACATACGTACGTCTGCGACCGGAAACCCGATCAATGCGGTAAGGACAGTGCCGTCAGGTTCGCTCCGCGAACGGTCTGGCAGGAAGCGCAAGCGCAGTCCCGCGCAATATATCAGAAAGCACCTCCCGAAATACGGGAGGGCTTCGGCTATTCAGCTAAGGTTGCTCTGTTCAGGTTGCTGAGTGTAGCCTTCCATGCCCTGACGGGCATCAAAAAGCCAGCGCCGGAAGTTACTCATTCTTTCAAGGTTAGCTTTGCTTGGTTTTTTGCCACGATTACCACTTAATATCCGCCAGACTCGTATTCCTGCTTTATTAGTCCAGTGCAGAACAATTTCTCCTTTGCTGTTAAAAGCAAGAGAAAAGCGTACAGCGCCTTGCCGCAATTCTCCACTGACAAAGGACACAAAATCATGTTTTGTCATAAAGCCTCCGGTTTATTTATCTGTTCTCTTTTGTGTCTTTTTTTCCAGTGCTTTTCTGAGTAATGCCATATACTCAGGAAAGACATGGAATGGCATCAAAGGGAAAACCGGACGCCCACCCTTTTCAACGTCATTTATTGCTGATAATATGCGTTCCGACATTTTATTCCTCGCAATAGAATCAGGTGTCACGGTATCAGGTTGCCCCACAACCTGATACCATCTTTATCTTTACTTTATTAACTTCTCAATTGCTTCTTTTTTTGCTTTCTCCTGTTCTGATGGTGGGTATGCAAGGTCATACCAGTTATCAATACAATGAATAACTCTTTCTTTAGATAATCCACATTGCTCAAACCAAAATTTTTCGGTTTAATGATGCTTTTGCGCTAAACTCTCTTTCCATTTTCAGACCTTTACTAAAAGGGGGAATATCCCCCCTGATTAATTAGTAGTAAGAAGAAAATCGATGTTTTTCTTCCGGTAGAGTTTTATACGCAGTTTCAAAATCTTCGATTTTGATTGCCAGCTCATCACCAAAATCTTTTATCTGACGCTTAAAACATTCACCAGTAAAATCATTTAAAACGGGAGTTTTAAAGCCGACCATTGAATCGGTATATTCTGAATTGGCGCGAATCTCGCGAACGGTGACGGTTTTTTTACCGTGAACAGAAAGAACCTGGTAGAAGGTTACATTGGTTTGCTCATAGCCCCATGATGATACAAAGATATCACCAACAGAGACAGTATCATTTTTAAAAGTTAATACTTTCATTTTTAGCTCCCGCCCAGCTTGGGCTCTGGATGAAAGAGAACCTGTTTCCCTTTCCTGTGTTTTATTATACCTGCATTTGCAGGTATGGCAAGTTATTTTTTTACCAGCCTGTAAGACGGATGCATATTTGCTAATAACAATAAATACTGATATTCACCAATAGATAAAGAACGACTGGCCTTACCTGCACTTTCTTTCATCTGCCAGGAATTCAGTTGATAACCAAAAATATCAGCAGCTTCTTTAAGAGTAAGACCTGCCGCAACCCGCGCATTCTTTACTTCTTCAGGTGTAGGTTTATTCTGCATTTTCATCCCCTTTTGTCAGACAATCACACAAAACCCCATTATCCAGAAGCATCAATGATGCCAGGTTGAGTTTTTCGTCCATTATCAATTTTCTTACTGTTTTCCTGCTTTTAGTTTTATCAATCGTCTTAACATATTTTAAGACGTGAAAAACCGTATCCCCATCTTCATCCATCGTTCTGATTACATAGGAGTAATTACCTCTGTTTTTCTTAATTATCTTATCTTTATCCATATTATTCCTCATAACTAAAAAAGGGGCTTAATGCCCCTTTTTATCTATAACACGGTATGTAACCCTGTTTCCTGTGTAAATAAACGCGCTAACTGATCACAATAGATATTATCGAATCTTGAAATATCTTTAACTTCAGCACCACGTACACGAGAAAATTTCACCTGGTACGTATCAGTAAAATCCAGTTTAATTTTTACTAAGTTGATGCCTTTCATTGCAAAATTTGACGGCAAACGGAAAGTTAACCCACACTCACCGTTTTCATCAAAGTAAGAAAAACTTTTAGCACCAGTCATAACAATAAAACGATTACCACCAAGTTGACGTAAAATCTCTGTGGCTACAGATTTAGCGTAGTTTTGCATTTTTAACCTCCCGCCCACTTTGGGCTCTGGATGAAAGAGAACCTGTTTCCCTTTCTTGTGTTTTATTATACCTGCATTTGCAGGTATTGCAAATTTTTAATGCTCTCGCTCTGACTGTAAACAGTCAATCATTTGATGATTAATCTTAGCGCAAATCTGCGATCTGATAGACTTCGCTGCTTTCCCTTCTTCCAACGGCAATAACGAGTAAAACGACTTTCTCATCAATGACTTGGTATACAAGTCTGTAGCCAGATGCACGAAGTTTGATTTTATAGCGATCAGCATGACCATGTAACCGGGCTGCGGGTACGCGTGGATTTTCCAGCCGTTCTGCCAGTTTCTTTTTGAATTGTTCACGGATGGTGTGGCCGAGTTTCTGCCATTCCTTCAGTGCTCTACGGTCAAAAGCCAGTTCATAGGTCATCCAGGTTAACCTTCACAATTTCCGGGTTTTTCATGCGCTCATCAGCAACAGCGTTTAACTCAGCATCTTCAGCGAGTTCCCGATAGTAGGCGTAAAGTTTTGGTGGAACGCAATAGAACGCCGGTTCGTTTCGGTTCAGGATCGCAACAGCGTCCCCTTCACCTTCAGCTACGGTTCCCATAGGATTTTTTTTCAGGTCAGTAATACTGGCCGCTGTGGTTGTCAGAATTTGATAGCTCATAAGCCCTCCGCTTGTCTCATTGGCATAATAGCATCTTTAAAAGCACTCTTAAAAGTGCTTATGTTGAGAAAAACATCAGAACAGGTGAGATATGGCTCTTTCCGACATCGCCTTAAAACGCTCTGTAACGCGTTCTGAGCGTTTTTTCCCGTTTCGTTGTAGTCAGCTACGGTTTAACGGTTTTTAACGCCGCTCAACGCTTTTTAGCGGCCTTGTTGCTGTGATCTGTTGCCATGATCCGGATAGGAGTTCAATCTTGATCAAAATTTCCTCAAGGCAACGACTGTTTTGTAAATACCCTCTAAAACGCGCTGTATCGCATTCTGAGCGATTTTTTCGATTTCGCATGGTTTCACCATGGTTGTATCGAACGAAGCGGCAGAAAGCGATTCAGGGCTTCTCAGTGAAAGATCCAAAAAGGATCAATCAACGGATCGTATGAGCTGAACTCTTCTGGTTTTGAGAAAGGAGACACCGCTCGCCGCAGCCGAACGACCGAGCGTAGCGAGTTAGTGAGCGAGGAAGCGGAATAGCACAGGGATTACATTAGGCACTTACGCACAGTGGTTAAAAAATGAGCATATTGTTTTTATGTGTGGTTGTCTTGGTTCAGAGTGATCTGTCCTCCGGGTTTACGCAAAGTTATCCACAGGCGCTGTGAATTTTTTGTTTTGAGCAGAGTTATCCACAGATTTTTTGTGTTTTTTTGCTTATTAAACTTCTTGTTTTTAAGATCTTAAATGTAGATCGGTAGATCTACTTTAAGATCTTTAACTTACTTTAACTTATTCTGCAAACATTGTGCCAGCTTTTTTATCAATAATTTCATTAAGATAGGTGTTGTTTTTTGTCGCCTCAAAATGAAAGGTGGATGGGTACGCACTGAAAGGTGGATAGGTACGCACTGTAATTTTCATGAAAGGTGGATGGCTGCGCACTGAAAGGTGGATGGGTACGCACTGAAAGGTGGATGGGTACGCATTTTTCTGTTTTTATTCAGATATTCGTATCTTTGTATCTTCATTTCTTTAGTTCTTTATAGTGCTCTAATTTAACGTATGACGTTAAAAGGTGGATACCTGCGCATTTCTATCATATTGAATATAAATGATAAAAATTCTTTCATGTGATCCGTGTTTTGGTGGAAATACATAAGGTGGATAAACCACTTTACATATTTCCGCCTTTGTGGTTATGATTTCACCATCAGAACTTAAAAACCACAGGTAATGTATGAACTTACTGAGCGTTACAAAGAAAACAAAAATTCGCCACAGAAATGAAATTAACAGCACATTCTCATCGTTGCCTTTGTCTGCCAGAAGAATTTTGTTTATGGCTATGGCGCAGATTGATTCACGTGAAGAGTTATCTGAGGGGGCAACCTTTCGTATTACGGCTCGGGAATATGCATTTATCGCTGATATTGATGTAACAGGTGCTTACCGGCAGTTGAAAGAGGGGGCAGAAGAACTTCAGGCCAGTGTTATTCGCATTCCTCGAAATCAACTTCTCACACCTCAGGGCAATCAAAGCTCTGGACATACGAAGAAGAGAGGTAAATTACCTTCTGATGCAGTCAGGCTTATGAACCTGACTGCGTTTTGTGATTATGTTGAAAGTGAAGGATATATTGATATTGCTTTTTCACATGTCATTGAGCCATATATCACGATGTTAAAGGATTCTTACACTACTCAGGTTTTGATATCGTCTGTAAGACTCGCTGATCAAAATTCAAATATGCTTTATCAGTTTATCAGGAAACAATACAGCAGTGGTAAAAAGACATTTTTCGACATTGAAGTAGATGTATTAAAGGATGAACTTGAATTATTCAGAATAGATAATGGCGAAAAAGTTTACCTTTATCAGAATTTTAAGGATTTTAATAAGGTTTTTCTGCAAAAAAATATTGAAAAAATAAATCAATATACAGAGATTAATCATCTCGAAGTTAAAATTGTTAAGAGAGTCGCAAGAAGAGCATCAAAGCTAAGATTTTCGTATAAAATAGATAAAGAAAGCGAAGGACTTGATACCAGAATACCGTATGGTTTCAGAGGTGCTTAATATATAAAGGTAAATACACTATGGAGCAAATAAAATTACATAAACAAGGTGGTGCGGCAGTAATTATCATTCCTGCTAGTATGATAGAAAATACAGGATGGGAAGATGGAACCTTATTGGAGGTACTAGAAATAAATGAGACTCTTCATATAAGAAGAAAGACAGAATCAGGAGCTTTAGCTACTAAAGCTTGTCCTTCTCTTTTTTCATCTACTATGAGGCATGTTAATTACGATAAAATTATTAGATATAATAGCGGATTAAATCTGTTAGTTAATGAACTGTCATTTTCGGCAAGAAGGGTCTTTTTTATTTGTTTATATTATTACTTTGAAAATAAACTTGAATCGGATAAGTCGCTATTGATCCGGGCTGATAAGTATGCAGAATTTGTTGGTGTTGAGCGTTCTGTTGCATATAAGCAAATGAAGGATGCAGCAGATTTCTTTTCAAGAAATAAAAATTTAATTACACATTGTGACTATATTTCGAATGAGGGATTGCTTCGTGTTATGTTTTCGTCTAAGACGATAAATTATATTACAGCGATAGACTCCCGTAAATATCAGCTTACCGAGCTTCCTCTAAAATCTGCTTTGTCTCTTCAAGGAAGATACTCATGGCCTTTATATCAACTGATAAAATTTAGCCATCTTAAATCTTTCACTATAGGTGTAGATGAACTTAAGAAAGAAATAGGTTATATTCAAAATCAAAAGTTTTCTTTCTTTAAAAGAGATGGAATCAATATAGCTATTGATGAAATAACAGAAAGGACAGATGTTAAAAACATTAAATGTGTTAATGCTGAAAGGCAGGGGAGAAGAGTCAGCAAAGTCCGTTTTGAGATCGAAATGAGGTAACTCATGGCTAAAATCTATCAATTCCCTCAGGGGGAAGAACGAGCTAAATTCAGGAAAGAAATCGCCAGGGAGCGTAAGAAACGTTTTGCAGTGAAAACAGGGAGCACTTTTGTTAAGTGGCTTGGCTGGGGATGGTTTTATCTTCGTCTTCTTGTCGCGAGTGTTTTACATTTTATCTTTGTTTTTGTGTTAGCCATTCTTGGTGCGTTTAAATGGGCTGTATTCTGGCTGGGTGGTATTTTGTGTGTCATCACTTGGTATCATCTCGATCACCAGTTATGGACGCCACAAAATCTGACTATACCGGTGATTACGGCAACCTGGATTTTGGGACTGCTGGCTGAGCCTCTGATGGAGCTGCTCAACAAAACTATGCCTTGGCACAAGTTACTTGTTCCCGAACCTGCGGACGAAAGCACCGAGAACAGTAGCGAGATAAGCCAGCAATGATGCTACTCAGCAGTTATGCCAGTCCCTGCCTTTTCACTGCGATGCAGGATAGGGCAAACGCCGCAAAATGACGTCTCTGACGCCATTCCGCAACGTTTGCCCGGTGACCTACAGTCGGTTCTTGTTGGAGAATTTTATGAAATATTTGGTCAAAGAGTTTATTAACGAAAAATATACTAAGGCTGTTAATATTTTAAAGGATAACCTTAAAGAAAACTACCATGTTTTTTATGGTGTGAGATTAATTGAGATTCTTTTTCCAGCCAGTGAGTATGGCACTGATGCTTTCTTTAAAGAGTTTGAATTAATTAACAGTGTAATACTTCCATTGGTAATCTTTGATTTAACACAACGCAAGCCAATGATGATTATCAGCTTCGATAAGATACTTGATGCCAGTTTGTTGGAAGGAACAAATATTGTGGTTCTTGAATGTATTACCCTCGCTGATCTTCTGACAAATGATAACATTGATTTTTTATATAAAAGCTAAGAATCTCCTTTCAGTTTAAATTTTCTGCTTGGGTCGCCAAGTGTTATTGAGTCTACTTCATGTGAGTAATGAAGTGTATGATAATGTGCTGGATTTTTCAGATAATCAGGGAGTGATATTATTTTTCCGCAGCTAATTGCAGAATGAAACCAGTTGCGGAATGTCTCGCTATTTGTTTTTAATGCATCTTTTGGAATAAATACTAATTTTATGTTGGAAACGTAATTAACAGGTTTAAGTATGGTATGTCTGTTTTGTCCAAAGTCTTTTAAAGCATCTGTAAACTCGTATTCAGATGTATAAATTCTAGTTTCTTTATTAAGGGTTTTGATCTGGAATATGAATGAATAGTAATTCTTATCAAGTATTTCAACAGTGCCTGGGTCTATACTCAGTTGTTTAATAACAGCTTCTCTTTTATACTCTAACCCGTCTCTGACTGATTGATATACAACCATTGCTGCATGATGTGAGCCACCACTGTTTGAAGCTACATATCGGTCAAACCAAGAATAATATTTAACATTAATAGGGGGGCGTGGGGGGAAACCTTCATGCTCAATGTGCCATATATTATCTTTCCAGTCTAAAATATTTTCAGCTTTCAGATTTTCGGTAGGATACATCCCCTCTCCCCAAGAATAAAGATCTTTGAACCAACTACCATTTATTACCTTGCTCCATCCACAACCGAAACTTTTCGAGTCAGTCAGAGATTGTATTTTGTTAAAATCGAAGTCCAGAGAGTGTTTCTTATCTGTAGTTATTAAGTTGCTCAGAATTTCAGCCAGATCCTTGTCAATATATCTCAGTGAGTATTCGCTAAATATATTTTCAAGCTGCAATATGGTGTCTGCATCTGCTGTAGGTTTAAATAACTTAATATCAGCAAGATTTTTAAACGTTGCTGTGGTCAGTTTATGGTGATCTGTCAACCTGTAGAGGTCACAGATCAATTCGGTTAAATATCTCATAGATTTTCATCCATGCTTCTATGGTTAGAATTTTGCAGACTCAAGCAACCAGTGATTCTTTATGTTTTCATCCTGGCTGTTGTACATCGCCAGCGCCGCTTTGAGAACGGTTGTTTTGCTCTGCCCTGTTCTGATAGCTTCAGCTTCCAGTATGTCCTCAAAATGGGCTGAAAGTCTGAAGTTCATCAACTTTGGTTTACCCACTACAGGCGCTCTGGTAGCGCCGGAGATAAAACGCGCGGTTTCTGCGTTTGTTGCTGGTTGCTGAGATTCATCGATGTTCGGACGGTTTAGTTTTAAAGCCATGACAATTTCCCCTTGTACGGTATGCATTAATAGTAAATATCATACTATCTTTATATTATCTTTACAATGTAAAGATTTATAGATGGTATTGATATTACTATAAAATTCCAATTTCCTGCGCCACTAGTTCAATCTGTGCTTTCGCTGTTGAAAGGCTTGATGCCCGGCTAACGTCATGTACCCCTGCCCCTTCATTACAGGCGCTTTCATACACATCCAGCTCGGATATCCGGGTTTTAAGAGGTTGAATCCAGATGTTGTCCGAACGCAGTAATTTATCCAGATCAATGGCCGCTTTTCTGTGGCGGGGTTTCGCTGAGTTGATTCTGGTGAACAGCACCCACGGTTCCAGGGCTGCGTTAGCTTTCTGAGCGGTGCGGATTTTCTCTGTAACACTGGTCAGAGTTTCGCTTTCGAAATCAGAGGACGGCTTAACCAGTGTTACCACGATATCTGATACTGTCAGGGCGCTACGGAACTCCTGGCTGTCGTGGCCGGGGCAATCGACAATGAGGACTTCACACAGCTTACTAAGTCGCTTAATTTCATTGCTGACGTTTCCGTAAGCTGCGTGAACCGGGATAGTGAGTAAGCCGTTATCTGTCCGCTTTTCGTTCCAGCTCAACAGATCGTGGTTTTTATCTGTCTTGAGGATAATTACCGACTTACCTTTATTGACCAGCATTGAGCCTGTGTTAGCCACGTAGGTGCTTTTGCCTACACCACCCTTATCTGATACGACAAGCAAGATTTTACCCATTTCAGAATTCCTCTCTTTATGACGTAAAGATTATGTAAAGACTGTCTTATCTTTACATTGTGTGTTGTTCGTAAAGATTATTTTGTCTTTACAGTGTCTTTATATTACACATGATTTACCATGTAAAGCACAAATAAAGATAAGCTTGTATTTATGTTATCTTTATTGTGTAAAGATTTGTGTGTATTTATAGTGGCTTTACGTGGTAAATCTGAGACCGTCTTTACATCATCTTTATGTTGTAAATTTCTGTGTGACATTGTCACTTTATGGTCGGAGGTCTGTTTTCTGGTTCTTTTTGAGTGTGCCTTTCCTGTCGATCTACTTTCTGGTGCATTTTGGGTATAGTGGTGTAACCTTATGTGAACCGGTTCTGTAATATGACTTCAAATGTACCAACAAGCTTTGTTCGCGCTTATCTGAGAGCTTCAACAGCAGAACAGGATGCTTCGCGTGCCCTGGAAACTATCGAGGCTTTTGCCAGGGAAAGAGACCTGATCATTTGCAGCTACTATATTGAGAATGAATCCGGCTCCCGTCTTGAGCGCCCGGAACTTTTTCGTCTTCTGAGAGATTGCCAGCAAAATGACATTTTGCTTATCGAGGATGTGGACAGACTTTCCCGCCTGTCAGGGGAAGACTGGAATACGTTGAAGAAAATGATCCGGCAGAAAGACATCCGGGTTATGGCGGTGAATGTGCCGACGACATGGATTAATTCTGGTATGAGTGAGTTTGACAGCCGGTTGTTTGCAGCCATTAACGATATGCTGCTGGATATGCTGGCCGCAGTTGCCAGAAGGGACTATGAACAACGTAGGGAACGCCAGAAACAAGGGATAGAGAAAGCAAGGAAAGACGGCAAATATAAAGGGCGTAAACCTAATCAAGCCAGACATGATGCAATTATCAGGTTGATAGAAAGCGGTAGCTCCTGGACACAGGTACAGAAAGTGCTAGGGTGCAGCCGTGGCACAATCAGTAATGCGCTAAAACGTAAAACCGGGCAGAAATCCAGTAAGTAGAGGAGTAGGGGGCTAATATACCTGCAAGGCAGGATATTAACTCAGGAGATTGGGTGTGTGGTGTTTAGTCAATGCATTTGAATATTGTAACTAAAATATGTTTTTATTAAAGGCCGGAGGTGGTTAGCCCCCGGCCTTAGTTACGTTTCCGCCATCAGCCCATCAACTGGAGAAGGTAGCGAATCAGTTCAAGAAGCGAGATTAGTGCCCTCAGAACGATGATTGCTTTATCAATCATCCGTTTACTCCATTATATGGAGCAGACTCCCGATACTTACTCTTACACTGCCTGTCATATCGGTTGTTCTTCGGTGTTGGTTGAAGACAGTTCCACTCCAGCCAGAGCACTGACAACAGCACCACCTGTTTTTCAGCCAGGACTTAAAATCGCTTAATCCTTGCGGGAAGGCTGGAGTTATAACGGATCAGAACCAACCGGTGTATTATACGCATAAGCGGATACGGTTGCATTCCATATCATGTAGACATATTATGTCTATGTTGGTTGAAGAGAGTTCTTCTCCAGTCAGAGCCACCAACTCAGGGCTGGAAAACACAAAAAAGCCCGATTACCCGTCGGGTTTTTTTGTGCCTGTCGTTTGCCTGTACTTCCGTTTTTTCCCCTTCATTTGAGGGATTTTTCTTTTATTTTTTGTTGCAGCCAATACTGCTGATCGCGTTGGCCAACAGAACGATGCCGTTACCGGCATTATCATGAATCCCGTTTTTTCAGTAAGTTGCAGCATACAAAGTAATTAAAAAAACGTCATTTTTTGTTGATGGATGCAGTAGCGGTGGTGTGCTACGTGAAATCTGGAAAATTTTGGCGGGTAAGTGACTCAATTTTTTAATCTCCGCACCTGTTTTTCTGGACGTGCCAGCAATTATGACCTGAAGCAGAGGTGCGTCCGACAACAAAAATTCCGATCACCAAAAAAAAATTTGGACATTTTTTCCGATAATGCATTTTTGTCCAGAGGAATATGAACGACAGGGCAGGGTGAAAAGGAAGCGGTTATCCTGAATAACCCAGGATATGGGCACATATGTCGGAACAGGGCACCAGATAAAGGAACAGAACATGTGAATGTTGTAACTAATTAGGTATGGACAGAATTACCTGAATGTCCAATGTGAACGGAAGAAAGCCAGACATGGTAGAATATTAAAATTCACAGATATTATTAGCATATAATTTGGATTGCACTATGACGAAGAAGACCTTAGCTGAAAGATTTGAAGTGCTTGAACAAGAGTATAATTCTGTCATGTCGACAAAATATATGGGAACAAGTGCATTTAGTCACAGAAGCCAGGAATATATTGATTCGGCTAGAAGTAATAACTGGATTGCAAGAGCAAAAAAGTTACTTGAAGACAGTTATGGAAAGGAATCTGATTACTACAAAGATTTTAATGATACACAAAGGATTGCTTGGTCTAGTAATTATCAGGGATTGGTTAAACATTACAAACCTATTTTTGATGCAGCCAGAGACGATTTAACTTACTCCGGCACGGCATCGACTATAGCAACAAAACATGCAGAACTGGATTTGATTATAAATATACTCAATAAATTTCCAGCTTTTTGTCGTCAATTAAAGCAACGATACAATGAAAGAACGCCGCTTGAGATTAATGACGAGTATGATGTACAGGATCTTGTTCATGCTCTTCTGCTGCTGCATTTTGATGATGTCAGACCTGAAGAAAATTCACCTAGCTTCGCAGGTTCATCATCCAGACAGGATTTTCTTCTGAAGAAAGAGAAGATTGTCATTGAAGTGAAGAAAACTCGCCGCTCTCTAGGGGCAAATAAAATTGGAGAGGAACTGCTCATTGATATGGCCCGTTACCGTGCACATCCGGACTGTGAGACGCTAGTATGCTTTGTATACGACCCTGAAGGTTGGGTGACTAACCCTAAAGGTGTGATAGACGATCTTGAGGGGAAAGATACCGAAGGAAAGACTAGAGTCGTGATAGCTCAGTTCTGATTTTCACTATGCTGGACAGAATCACCTGTATGTCCAAGTGTGCGAGGAATTGTGATCGTACTACAACCAGTGTCAACCTTCCTATAATGCCGATAATCTTCTATAAGGGGGAGCCCGCAGAATTCGGAAAAAATCGTACGCTAAGGTTTTCCGGGCATCCGTAAGGGCCGAAACTTCCCGTCTTCCAGTCTGCGGCTCTGCCGCCAGACGTAATCGCCGGTTAGGTTGATGTGCTCCCAGCCCAGCGGCGACAGGAATTGCAGCAGCTCGCCGTCCACCGGCTTGCCGGCCTCGACCAACCCCTGGGTGGCGCGTTCCAGGTACACCGTGTTCCACAGCACGATAGCCGCCGTCACCAGGTTGAGGCCGCTGGCCCGGTAGCGCTGCTGCTCGAAGCTCCGATCCCTGATTTCCCCAAGGCGGTTGAAGAACACCGCCCTGGCCAGCGAGTTGCGCGCCTCACCTTTGTTCAGGCCGGCATGCACGCGGCGGCGCAGTTCAACACTTTGCAGCCAGTCCAGGATGAACAGCGTGCGCTCGATCCGGCCCAGCTCGCGCAGGGCCACGGCCAGTCCGTTCTGGCGCGGGTAGCTGCCGAGCTTGCGCAGCATCAGCGAGGCGGTGACGGTGCCCTGCTTGATCGAGCTGGCCAGGCGCAGGATGTCGTCCCAGTGGGCACGCACGTGCTTGATGTTCAGGGTGCCGCCGATCAGCGGGCGCAACGTCGGGTAGGCTTGCACGCCCTGCGGCACGTACAGCTTGGTTTCGCCGAGGTCGCGGATGCGCGGCGCGAAGCGGAAGCCTAGCAGGTGCATCAGGGCAAAGACGTGATCGGTGAAGCCGGCCGTGTCGGTGTAGTGCTCCTCGATCCGCAGGTCGGACTCGTGGTACAGCAGGCCGTCGAGCACATAGGTGGAATCGCGGACGCCGACATTCACCACGCGGGTGCTGAACGGCGCGTACTGGTCGGAGATATGGGTATAGAACAGCCGTCCCGGCTCGCTACCGTACTTCGGGTTGACGTGCCCGGTGCTCTCGCCCCGGCCACCCGCGCGGAAGCGCTGGCCATCGGAGGATGAGGTCGTGCCGTCGCCCCAGTGGGCGGCAAAGGCGTGGCGATACTGGTGGTTGACCAGCTCGGCCAAGGCCGCCGAATAGGTTTCGTCGCGGATGTGCCAGGCTTGCAGCCAGGACAGCTTGGCGTA
>OGZS01000322.1_pt1 | contig 33542 bp, 28 predicted proteins | sample 1576901 | NCBI WGS metagenome assembly OGZS01 (sample SAMEA3541563, study PRJEB24748) | human gut metagenome | biome: human gut; feature: human-associated habitat; material: faeces | place: China | collected 2012 | reverse complement strand
TTACCGAAAATTGGTATCCGCCCGGTTATTGACGGTCGTCGCATGGGTGTTCGTGAGTCGCTTGAAGAACAAACAATGAATATGGCGAAAGCTACGGCCGCACTGCTGACCGAGAAACTGCGCCATGCCTGCGGAGCTGCCGTCGAGTGTGTCATTTCCGATACCTGTATCGCGGGTATGGCTGAAGCCGCTGCTTGCGAAGAAAAATTCAGCAGTCAGAATGTAGGCCTCACCATTACGGTAACGCCTTGCTGGTGCTATGGCAGTGAAACCATCGACATGGATCCAACCCGCCCGAAAGCCATTTGGGGCTTTAACGGCACTGAACGTCCCGGCGCTGTTTACCTGGCAGCGGCTCTGGCAGCTCACAGCCAGAAAGGCATCCCGGCATTCTCCATTTACGGTCATGACGTTCAGGATGCCGATGACACATCGATTCCTGCCGATGTTGAAGAAAAACTGCTGCGCTTTGCCCGCGCCGGTTTGGCCGTCGCCAGCATGAAAGGTAAAAGCTATCTGTCGCTGGGCGGCGTTTCGATGGGTATCGCCGGTTCTATTGTTGATCACAACTTCTTTGAATCCTGGCTGGGAATGAAAGTCCAGGCGGTGGATATGACCGAACTGCGTCGCCGTATCGATCAGAAGATTTACGACGAAGCCGAACTGGAAATGGCACTGACCTGGGCTGATAAAAACTTCCGCTATGGCGAAGATGAAAATAACAAACAGTATCAACGCAATGCCGAGCAAAGCCGCGCAGTTCTGCGCGAAAGTTTACTGATGGCGATGTGTATCCGCGACATGATGCAAGGCAACAGCAAACTGGCCGATATTGGTCGCGTGGAAGAATCACTTGGCTACAACGCCATCGCTGCGGGCTTCCAGGGGCAACGTCACTGGACCGATCAATATCCCAATGGTGACACCGCCGAAGCGATCCTTAACAGTTCATTTGACTGGAATGGCGTGCGCGAACCCTTTGTCGTGGCGACCGAAAACGACAGTCTTAACGGCGTGGCAATGCTAATGGGTCACCAGCTCACCGGCACCGCTCAGGTATTTGCCGATGTGCGTACCTACTGGTCACCAGAAGCAATTGAGCGTGTAACGGGGCATAAACTCGATGGACTGGCAGAACACGGCATCATCCATTTGATCAACTCCGGTTCTGCTGCGCTGGACGGTTCCTGTAAACAACGCGACAGCGAAGGTAACCCGACGATGAAGCCGCACTGGGAAATCTCTCAGCAAGAGGCTGACGCTTGCCTCGCCGCTACCGAATGGTGCCCGGCGATCCACGAATACTTCCGTGGCGGCGGTTACTCTTCCCGCTTCCTTACCGAAGGCGGCGTCCCGTTCACCATGACTCGTGTCAACATCATCAAAGGCCTGGGACCGGTACTGCAAATCGCGGAAGGCTGGAGCGTGGAATTGCCGAAGGATGTGCATGACATCCTCAACAAACGCACCAACTCAACCTGGCCAACCACCTGGTTTGCACCGCGCCTCACCGGTAAAGGGCCGTTTACGGATGTGTACTCGGTAATGGCGAACTGGGGCGCTAACCATGGGGTTCTGACCATCGGCCACGTTGGCGCAGACTTTATCACTCTCGCCTCCATGCTGCGTATCCCGGTATGTATGCACAACGTTGAAGAGACCAAAGTGTATCGTCCTTCTGCCTGGGCTGCGCACGGCATGGATATTGAAGGCCAGGATTACCGCGCTTGCCAGAACTACGGCCCGTTGTACAAGCGTTAATACATTACTCCCTGATGTGATGCCCGGTCGCTCCGGCTACCGGGCCTGAACAAGCAAGAGTGGTTAGCCGGATAAGCAATGTTATCCGGCTATATTGCAGGAGCGATTATGAAACAAGAAGTTATCCTGGTACTCGACTGTGGCGCGACCAATGTCAGGGCCATCGCGGTTAATCGGCAGGGAAAAATTGTTGCCCGCGCCTCAACGCCTAATGCCAGCGATATCGCGATGGAAAACAACACCTGGCACCAGTGGTCTTTAGACGCCATTTTGCAACGCTTTGCTGATTGCTGTCGGCAAATCAATAGTGAACTGACTGAATGCCACATCCGCGGTATCGCCGTCACCACCTTTGGTGTGGATGGCGCTCTGGTAGATAAGCAAGGCAATCTGCTCTATCCGATCATTAGCTGGAAATGTCCGCGAACAGCAGCGGTTATGGACAATATTGAACAGTTGATCTCCGCACAGCGGTTGCAGGCTATTTCTGGCGTCGGAGCCTTTAGTTTCAATACGTTATATAAGTTGGTGTGGTTGAAAGAAAATCATCCACAACTGCTGGAACGCGCGCACGCCTGGCTCTTTATTTCGTCGCTGATTAACCACCGTTTAACCGGCGAATTCACTACTGATATCACGATGGCCGGAACCAGCCAGATGCTGGATATCCAGCAACGCGATTTCAGTCCGCAAATTTTACAAGCCACCGGTATTCCACGCCGACTCTTCCCTCGTCTGGTGGAAGCGGGTGAACAGATTGGTACGCTACAGAACAGCGCCGCAGCAATGCTCGGCTTACCCGTTGGCATACCGGTGATTTCCGCAGGTCACGATACCCAGTTCGCCCTTTTTGGCGCTGGTGCCGACCAAAATGAACCCGTGCTCTCTTCCGGTACATGGGAAATTTTAATGGTCCGTAGCGCCCAGGTTGATACTTCGCTGTTAAGTCAGTACGCCGGTTCCACCTGCGAACTGGATAGCCAGGCAGGGTTGTATAACCCAGGTATGCAATGGCTGGCATCCGGCGTGCTGGAATGGGTGAGAAAACTGTTCTGGACGGCTGAAACACCCTGGCAAATGTTGATTGAAGAAGCTCGTCTGATCGCGCCTGGCGCGGATGGCGTAAAAATGCAGTGTGATTTATTGTCGTGTCAGAACGCTGGCTGGCAAGGAGTGACGCTTAATACCACGCGGGGGCATTTCTATCGCGCGGCGCTGGAAGGGTTAACTGCGCAATTACAGCGCAATCTACAGATGCTGGAAAAAATCGGGCACTTTAAGGCCTCTGAATTATTGTTAGTCGGTGGAGGAAGTCGCAACACATTGTGGAATCAGATTAAAGCCAATATGCTTGATATTCCGGTAAAAGTTCTCGACGATGCCGAAACGACCGTCGCAGGAGCTGCGCTGTTCGGTTGGTATGGCGTAGGGGAATTCAACAGCCCGGAAGAAGCCCGTGCACAGATTCATTATCAGTACCGTTATTTCTACCCGCAAACTGAACCTGAATTTATAGAGGAAGTGTGAAATGCTGAAAACAATTTCGCCGTTAATTTCTCCCGAACTATTGAAAGTGCTGGCAGAGATGGGACATGGAGATGAAATTATTTTTTCCGATGCTCACTTTCCCGCCCATTCGATGGGACCGCAGGTGATCCGCGCTGATGGCCTGTTGGTGAGCGACTTGCTCCAGGCGATTATCCCGTTATTTGAGCTGGACAGTTATGCACCGCCGCTGGTGATGATGGCAGCGGTAGAAGGTGACACTCTCGATCCTGAAGTAGAACGACGTTACCGTAATGCGCTTTCACTACAAGCCCCGTGTCCTGACATCATCCGCATCAATCGTTTTGCGTTTTATGAACGGGCGCAAAAAGCCTTTGCGATCGTTATCACAGGCGAACGAGCGAAGTACGGGAATATTCTTTTAAAAAAAGGGGTAACACCGTAATCTCATACCGGTACGCCCGCATGACGCGGGCGGTTATCGAATGATGGGGTGAAAAATATGAAAGCGGCACGCCAGCAAGCGATAGTCGACCTGCTGCTGAACCATACCAGCCTGACCACGGAAGCTCTCTCTGAACAGCTAAAGGTCAGTAAAGAAACCATTCGTCGCGATCTCAATGAATTACAGACGCAGGGTAAAATTCTGCGCAATCATGGACGCGCTAAATATATCCACCGTCAAAATCAAGACAGTGGCGATCCCTTTCACATCCGGCTGAAAAGCCATTATGCGCATAAAGCAGATATCGCGCGCGAGGCGCTCGCGTGGATTGAAGAAGGGATGGTGATAGCCTTAGACGCCAGTTCAACTTGCTGGTATCTGGCACGCCAGTTGCCTGACATCAACATTCAGGTCTTCACCAATAGCCATCCGATTTGCCATGAACTCGGTAAACGCGAACGCATTCAACTGATCAGTTCCGGCGGCACACTTGAGCGCAAATATGGCTGTTACGTCAATCCCTCGCTGATTTCCCAACTTAAATCGCTGGAAATCGATCTGTTTATTTTTTCTTGTGAAGGGATCGATAGCAGCGGCGCATTGTGGGACTCCAATGCCATCAACGCTGATTACAAATCGATGCTATTAAAACGTGCCGCGCAATCGTTGTTATTGATTGATAAAAGTAAATTTAATCGTTCAGGGGAAGCCCGCATCGGGCATCTGGATGAGGTAACGCACATTATTTCTGATGAGCGCCAGGTTGCAACTTCTTTGGTAACAGCCTGACGGAAAGGGTAGCAGGCCGGAGACGACGCCCCGGCCTTGCCTGTTATCGCTCGTCGCGACGACCACCCACCGCAGCCCAGATGCGGCGGACGTGCACCGTCACTTCTTCGCGATCGTGATACAACTGCCGCGCCTGAATCTGAGCATTTATGCCATGTTCATCAAGCTGTGCCTGAATATACGCCAGATTGTGTGACACTTCTTCGTAGCGTTTTTTCATCGGCAGTTTGAGGTTGAAAATGGTTTCACGGCACCAGCCATTAACCAGCCACTGCGCCATCAATGCCGCAACTTTCGCCGGTTTTTCAACCATATCGCATACCATCCAGGAGATATTGCTGCGCGTCGGACGGAATTTGAAACCGTCTTCCCGCAGCCACGTCACCTGTCCGGTATCCATCAGACTTTGCGCCATCGGGCCGTTGTCGACGGAATAAACCCACATGTTGCGCTTCACCAGTTGGTAGGTCCAGCCGCCAGGGCAAGCGCCTAAATCCACCGCCCACATCCCGTTCGCCAGGCGTTCATCCCACTCATCCGCAGGAATAAACACATGAAATGCCTCTTCCAGTTTGAGCGTGGAACGACTCGGCGCATCTGCCGGAAATTTCAGGCGCGGAATGCCCATATAGAACGGCGAATTATTGTTGCTGTATGAGTAACCGGTATAGCAGCAGCCTGGTGCAATAAAGAATACATGCACAACCGGACGCTTCGGCGTTTCATAGTTCGCCAGCACCCCGGCATCGCGCAAGGCAGCGCGTAGCGGAACAGTAAATTTACGGCAGAATTTCAGTAACTCTTTGCTTTCGTTGGTATCGGCAACTTCAACACGCAGTTCACCGCCCTTCTCTACTACGCCCTGTAACATGCCGACAATGGGGGTAATACGATCTTCTGGCGGCAAATGCTGCAGGAGTTCCCCCACCACAAACCACTGGCGGGCAAAAATTAATGAACTGAACGGCAGCTCACGGATTAACTTATCGCCATCATCAGGTTGATAACATTCATAAATGACATAACCCGCATTCTCTTTCACGCGGGCAAAACCGAAAATTTCCCGCTGGCCGGCTTTATCGGTAATTTCTGCGGCGCACTCTTTTTCAAAGCCCGGACGGCACAGCAATACAACCTTATTCATGACTTACGCCCTTGCGCTTTAAACGGATAGCACCAACTAACATTAACGCCCAGCCCGCGAGGAAGCTCACGCCGCCAACCGGAGTGACAAACGCCCACAAACGCAGATGGGACAGCGCCAGGCAATAAAGGCTGCCGCTGAACAACACCGTGCCTAACGCGAGGAAAACGCTACTCCAGTAAAACCAGATACTGATGCGACGCTGCATTGCCACCGCCAGACCTAAGATCGCCAGCGTATGAAACGCCTGGTATTCGAGGCCGGTCTGGATCCAGCCCATCTCAACGGCCCCCATGGTTTTACTTAACACATGCGCGCCAAAAGCGCCCAGAGCCACAAAAATGAAGCCGCTAATGGCGGCGAAAATCAGCATAAAACGGCTGGTCATGGTCGTACCCTACGTAAATTATTGTTCATAACGAAAGCGGAATTTTTCTTGTTCAGCAGCGGCTTTCGCCAGGATCCATTGGCGAAAGGCGGCTATTTTACCCAGTTCTGCCTGGCTGTCATGACAAACCAGATAAAAAGCGTTTTTACTGACCAGAACATCATTAAACGGGCAAACAAGACGTCCGGCCTCGATTTCAGATTGCGCCATCACGTTATTTGCCAGCGCCACTCCCTGCCCGTGAATAGCCGCTTGCAGCACCATGGCGCTATGGCTAAAAATTGGCCCTTGCTGAACGTTGATATGATTTAACCCCAACTGTCGGGTATATGTCTGCCAGTCACGGCGTGACGCATCATGTAATAACGTATGTTTAGCCAGATCTTCCGGGGTCTTCAAGGGTTTTTCGCCTGTCAGCAGTAGCGGCGAACACACCGGCAATAAATATTCGGCGTACAGTTTTTCCACCCGTAGCCCCGGCCAGTTGCCCCGACCATAAAATATCGCCACATCAACATCATCCGCCAGCTTATCTTCCTGACGATCAACCGCCTGGATTCGAACGTCAATTCCCGGATAAGCTGAATTAAAGCTGGAAAGTCGCGGAACCAACCAATGAATGGCGAAACTGGGGAGTAAACTGACCGTCAACGCCCCCTTGGCGCTACGGGCCTGGAGTTTACGCGTCGCTTCGGTTAATTGCGAAAATATCTCTTTGATATCGAGGAAATAGCTTTGCCCTTCCTCGGTCAGCAGGAGTGAACGATTACGGCGGCGGAACAGTTTTAGCCCCAAAAAATCCTCAAGAGACTTGATTTGATGACTTACTGCGGCCTGGGTCACAAAAAGCTCTTCTGCTGCGCGAGTGAAACTTAAATGGCGTGCTGCGGCATCAAAAACTCGTAAGGCATTTAGCGGTGGTAATCGTTTAGACATGGCTTTTAAACTTTGATGTTAAATGAATTTAACAATTAGATCACACTGTGTAACCTATTAGTTTTTTTAATCTGAGCCATTATAAATTGTCCGTTGAGCTTCTACCAGCAAATACCTATAGTGGCGGCACTTCCTGAGCCGGAACGAAAAGTTTTATCGGAATGCGTGTTCTGGTGAACTTTTGGCTTACGGTTGTGATGTTGTGTTGTTGTGTTTGCAATTGGTCTGCGATTCAGACCATGGTAGCAAAGCTACCTTTTTTCACTTCCTGTACATTTACCCTGTCTGTCCATAGTGATTAATGTAGCACCGCCTAATTGCGGTGCTTTTTTTTACCTTGCGATCGCGAATTACTGATCCAGTTCGACCATCTCTTTCACGTCAGTACGGTTGATCTGCTGTTTGTTGCCATTAGCGTCTTTATACGAAATCATACCGGTATCGTTATCAGTCTGTGGTTTGCCGTCAGAGACGATGGTACGTCCGTCATTGGTGTGCATCACATAGTTCGAACCGGAACAGGCGCTCAGGGCAAAAGTCAGCATACAGGCAGAAATAATTGCGGCAGTCTTTTTCATCATCTTCTCCTTAAAGCGATTAATAAATCTTAATAGTATTGATTAACAGGCTAAAATTAACGCCTAACACTATTCAGCATATGTTACTTACGCGGCTTCGCCAGGATATCCAGATAATTCTGATGGTTAGCACTCTCCTTGTATCAAAGTGAATTTTGCGTCACGATCGGTGCATCAAGCCGAGGAGTACCATGAACGTTTTTAATCCCGCGCAGTTTCGCGCCCAGTTTCCCGCACTACAGGATGCGGGCGTCTATCTCGACAGCGCCGCGACCGCGCTTAAACCTGAAGCCGTGGTTGAAGCCACCCAACAGTTTTACAGTCTGAGCGCCGGAAACGTCCATCGCAGCCAGTTTGCCGAAGCCCAACGCCTGACCGCGCGTTATGAAGCTGCACGAGAGAAAGTGGCGCAATTACTGAATGCACCGGATGATAAAACTATCGTCTGGACGCGCGGCACCACTGAATCCATCAACATGGTGGCACAATGCTATGCGCGTCCGCGTCTGCAACCGGGCGATGAGATTATTGTCAGCGTGGCAGAACACCACGCCAACCTCGTCCCCTGGCTGATGGTCGCCCAACAAACTGGAGCCAAAGTGGTGAAATTGCCGCTTAATGCGCAGCGACTGCCGGATGTCGATTTGTTGCCAGAACTGATTACTCCCCGTAGTCGGATTCTGGCGTTGGGTCAGATGTCGAACGTTACTGGCGGTTGCCCGGATCTGGCGCGAGCGATTACCTTTGCTCATTCAGCCGGGATGGTGGTGATGGTTGATGGTGCTCAGGGGGCAGTGCATTTCCCCGCGGATGTTCAGCAACTGGATATTGATTTCTATGCTTTTTCAGGTCACAAACTGTATGGCCCGACAGGTATCGGCGTGCTGTATGGTAAATCAGAACTGCTGGAGGCGATGTCGCCCTGGCTGGGCGGCGGCAAAATGGTTCACGAAGTGAGTTTTGACGGCTTCACGACTCAATCTGCGCCGTGGAAACTGGAAGCTGGAACGCCAAATGTCGCTGGTGTCATAGGATTAAGCGCGGCGCTGGAATGGCTGGCAGATTACGATATCAACCAGGCCGAAAGCTGGAGCCGTAGCTTAGCAACGCTGGCGGAAGATGCGCTGGCGAAACGTCCCGGCTTTCGTTCATTCCGCTGCCAGGATTCCAGCCTGCTGGCCTTTGATTTTGCTGGCGTTCATCATAGCGATATGGTGACGCTGCTGGCGGAGTACGGTATTGCCCTGCGGGCCGGGCAGCATTGCGCTCAGCCGCTACTGGCAGAATTAGGCGTAACCGGCACACTGCGCGCCTCTTTTGCGCCATATAATACAAAGAGTGATGTGGATGCGCTGGTGAATGCCGTTGACCGCGCGCTGGAATTATTGGTGGATTAATGACAAACCCGCAATTCGCCGGACATCCGTTCGGCACAACCGTAACCGCAGAAACGTTACGCAATACCTTCGCACCGTTGTCGCAATGGGAAGATAAATATCGCCAGTTGATCATGCTGGGGAAACAGCTTCCGGCTTTGCCAGACGAGTTAAAAGCGCAGGCTAAAGAGATTGCCGGATGCGAAAACCGCGTCTGGCTGGGATATACCGTGACTGAAAACGGTAAAATGCACTTCTTTGGCGACAGCGAAGGGCGCATTGTGCGCGGCCTGTTGGCGGTGTTGTTGACTGCCGTTGAGGGGAAAACCGTCGCCGAATTGCAGGCACAGTCGCCGCTGGCATTGTTTGATGAGCTGGGATTGCGTGCACAGCTTAGCGCCTCACGCAGCCAGGGGTTGAATGCGTTAAGCGAGGCGATTATCGCTGCGGCGAAGCAGGTTTAAGCACAGAACCAGGTCGGATAAGACGTTCGCGTCGCATCCGACCTGATTGTTTAACCCTGACGCGCCGCTTTCGCCATCATCTTCTTCAGCGCATGAGAAACCGCAACAAACCCAAAGGTGGCGGTCACCATCGTTGCCGCGCCAAATCCAGATGCACAATCCATCCGCTTCGGCCCTTCTGCCGTGGCTTTCATCGCACACACAGTACCGTCTGACTGCGGGTACACCAGCGCTTCAGTAGAAAACACGCAATCGACGCCGAGCTTACCTTTACTGTTTTTCACTACGCCAAAATCGCTTTTCAGGCGCTCGCGCAACTTCGCCGCCAGCGGATCCTGAATCGTTTTCGCCAGATCGGTAACCTGAATCTGCGTCGGGTCAATCTGCCCACCCGCGCCACCGGTCGTGACCAGCGGGATTTTATTGCGCCGACAATAAGCAATCAGCGCCGCTTTGGGCCGTACACTATCAATGGCATCAATCACGTACGAATAACCCACGCTCATATACTGCGCTACGTTATCCGGCGTCACGAAATCATCCACCACCGTTACACGGCACTCCGGGTTAATCTGGCGAATACGCTCCGCCATGACTTCCGCTTTTGCCAGCCCGACGTTATCGCGCAGAGCGTGAATTTGCCGATTGGTATTGGTGACGCACACATCATCCATATCGATAAGCGTGATTGCGCCAATCCCCGTGCGCGCCAGCGCTTCCGCCGCCCAGGAACCGACACCACCGATACCAACCACACAAATATGCGCGTCAGCAAACAGTTGCAACGCTTTTTCACCATACAGACGCGCTGTGCCACCAAAACGCTGACGCCATGCATCACTAATTACCACAGACATAGCACCTCAGAATTAAAAAGGGTGAGGTTATCCCTCACCCTGGCGTATCCGTAAAAACGGTATACAGAATAACACATCAGCCGCTAAAGACGTTACCTGCGCCCGGGGCGGTTTTCAGCACCCAGACACGTCCATAGTGGTTGTACCAACCTGCGCGATGTCCGGCTTCCGGCCCGATCCCTTGATAGATATCGAAGTGTTGGCCTTTGATTGCGCCACCGACATCCAGCGCCACCATCAGACGCAATTCGTACTGACCGTTAAATTTGCCGTTATTATCCAGCAGCGGCACTTCTGCCAGCAAGGTAGTACCTGGCGGAATAATTGAACGATCGGAGGCAACAGAAGCACGGCCAACCAGCGGCACCGCACTTGCCCCTTTCACCGGTGCAAAAGATTGCGGTTTAAAGAAAACGAAAGACGGGTTCTGTTCCAGCAGCTCGCGAACCTCGGCTTCACTGTGTGTTTCGCCCCAATGACGAATCGCCTGCATCGACATATCTTCTTTTTTCACTTCGCCACGGTCGATCAGCACCTTACCAATGCTGCGATAGGCATGACCGTTTTTCCCTGCATAGCTGAAAAAGTTAAGCGGACTGCCATCACCAAAGTCGATATACCCGCTACCCTGCACATCCATAATGAAGTTATCCATCAGGGAGTTGCTGTAAGCGAGAATATATTTATCACTCAGCGCCCCTGCGTAGATCTCCGCACGAGACGGCAGACGACCACGTTTTGGCGGCATACGGTAAATCGGATACTGGAACTCGCCCTGGCGGGTATGGCGCGCCTGAATTACCGGCGTGTAATAGCCTGTAAACTGCACGTTACCATAGTTGTCGGCACCTTCCATCTGCCAGGCATCAATGCCGAACTGGCGCATATTGCGGGTATCACCGCCTGCGCGCAGCCACTCTTGCACCGCGTTATAAACATTACTCTGGTTGCCATACAGACGCGGTGACGAATTACGGATATGGTTAATTTGCTCGGCAAAATCACCGGCGTTAATCGGCGCGCCAACGGCATCTGGCTGGTTCACCAGAGAGAAAGGCTGGGTAAATTTCCCGTCTTTATATTGCTGTCCGCGATCGGTTGGTTTGGAAGAGCAGGCGGCAAGCATTGCCACAACCGTGCCCATAAGAAGGTACTTTACCCAACGTCCTTTCATTGTTCTCTTCTTCAGGTTAAAAAATAAGGCGCAACGAAGATAACAAACCGCCGCGTTTAATGAAATGAGCAGCCTCTCCCTGACGCAAATTTTGCACAAAAAATAGGCTTTAGTGATTTGTTTTTGTTCAAAATCATGCCAAATCCGTGATCGGGGTAAAAAAAAGGTTGCATGAAAACGCGAGCGGAGTATAGTGCGCATCCACGGACGCGGGGTGGAGCAGCCTGGTAGCTCGTCGGGCTCATAACCCGAAGGTCGTCGGTTCAAATCCGGCCCCCGCAACCAATTTATTAGAATATCAGAAACCGCAACGCTACCTTTAGCTTGCGGTTTTTTCGTTTTTACGCTTCCTTATCCGTTTCAGTGAAGCCTGAAACAATGAGTAAACCGTTGATCCCCCCCCAATCAAAGCCATCCATCTTATTTATATATTAAATATATACCCCACCAATGAACTTCACTTACATATTCTATAAATCAATTTGTTTTGATTATGTTAACATTTCAATATCACAACTGGAGGCTACACTTATATAATTATTGTACAAAAAGCACACAATTTTTAATTAGTAGAAAAATTAATAATTTTTTGTGGAAGCCCGGGCAATAATTTTAATGAATGCTTTAATAGACTCCCACACTACCCAATTTCTTAAAAACGCAAATTTGTGAAGTTTATCTTGTTATTATTTTAAGTTTCATGCCAAATTTTCTCACCAGATAAGGCTGCCCTCTCCCGAAAAATAATCAAGAGGCTAAATAATATCTAAAATGATACAACTGTATCTATTCCCCAGAAAAATACATTATTCATTTTTATATTTTCCTAATCATTGCTTTTTATTTAAATCACCCGATAATCCCGTGAATATAATTATGTCAATAACCATCAGAAAAAGTGGATGATGAGGAAAAGGATATGGCCGACAGTTTCCAGAATGAAGTTCCCGCCGCTCGTGTAAATATCAAGCTTGACCTGCATACAGGCAATGCTAAAAAGAAAGTTGAACTCCCCCTCAAGCTTCTTGCTGTTGGCGATTACAGTAACGGAAAAGAGCAACGTCCGCTGTCCGAACGGGACAAGATTGATATCAATAAAAACAACTTCAACAGTGTCATGGCTGAGTTTTCGCCTGCGGTTAATTTAACAGTAGAAGACACACTAAGCGGAAGCGGTAATGAGCAAAATATCGCGCTTGAATTTAAAAGCCTGAAAGATTTTGAACCCGAACAGGTAGCAAAAAATATCCCACAGCTTCGTGTATTACTCGCTATGCGCAATTTATTACGTGACCTGAAATCCAATCTGTTAGATAACGCAACGTTTCGACGTGAACTGGAAAATATCCTGAAAGACCCGACGCTCAGTTCAGAACTGCGTGATGAACTGGCGAAAATTGCGCCGCAGGAGAACGTTTAACCCGAAGTGATATTCAGGTTAAACCGGAGAAGAAAGGATCACTGAAAAGGAAATGCTGATGTCTGTACAACAAGAACATGCCACCTCTGAAACTGCAACACTGACCACCACTGAGTCCGGCGGCGTTTATCAGTCCCTGTTTGATAAAATTAATTTAACCCCGGTGTCTTCCATTCAGGAAATAGATTTATGGCAAAACAGCGAAACACTGGCGGATGCCTCACCCGATGAGCGCGTGACAGCGGCGATTCACGTTCTACTTTCCTGTCTGGCGAAATCAGGCGAGAACGTGGTCAAGCTCGACAAGAGCCTGCTGGATTTTCATATCGACGATTTGGATCAGAAAATCAGTAAACAGCTTGATGCGGTCATGCACCATCCTGAATTCCAGAAAGTCGAGTCGCTGTGGCGCGGCACATGGTTCGTCGTACAGCGCACTGATTTTCGCAAAAATGTCAGAATTGAATTGCTGGATATCAGCAAAGAGCATCTGCGTCAGGATTTCGACGACTCCCCGGAAATCATTCAGAGCGGTTTATATCGTCATACATACATTCAGGAGTACGATACGCCGGGTGGCGAACCTGTTGCCTCATTAATTTCCAGCTATGAATTTGATAACAGCCCGCAGGATATTGCCCTGCTGCGCAATATTTCCAGAGTGTCTGCCGCTTCCCATATGCCTTTTATCGGTTCTGTCGGGCCGAAATTCTTCCTTAAAAATTCGATGGAAGAAGTCGCCGCGATTAAAGATATCGGCAACTACTTTGACCGCGCAGAATATATTAAATGGAAATCGTTTCGTGATACCGATGACAGCCGCTATGTGGGATTAGTGATGCCGCGAGTGCTGGGCCGTCTGCCCTATGGGCCGGACACGGTGCCGGTACGCAGCTTTAACTATGTGGAAGAAGTCAAAGGCCCGGATCACGAAAAGTATCTCTGGACAAACGCCTCGTTCGCCTTTGCCGCCAATATGGTGAAGAGCTTTGTGAATAATGGCTGGTGCGTGCAGATCCGTGGTCCACAAGCAGGTGGCGCAGTGGCCGATCTGCCCATCCATCTTTACGATCTCGGCACCGGCAATCAGGTCAAAATTCCGTCCGAAGTGATGATCCCGGAAACCCGCGAATTTGAATTTTCCAACCTTGGCTTTATTCCGCTCTCTTATTATAAGAATCGCGATTACGCCTGCTTCTTCTCGGCAAACTCTGCCCAGAAACCGGCGTTGTATGATACCGCTGACGCCACCGCCAACAGCCGTATTAACGCCCGTCTGCCCTATATCTTCCTGCTGTCCCGCATTGCGCATTACCTGAAAATCATCCAGCGCGAGAATATCGGTACCACCAAAGACCGCCGCGTACTGGAACTGGAACTGAACACCTGGATCCGCACACTGGTGACGGAGATGACCGATCCGGGTGATGAACTGCAGGCGTCTCACCCGCTGCGCGACGGTAAGGTTATCGTGGAAGATATTGAGGACAATCCGGGCTTCTTCCGCGTCAGACTCTTTGCCGTGCCGCATTTCCAGATTGAAGGGATGGATATCAACCTGTCACTGGTTTCCCAGATGCCGAAAGCGAAAGCCTGACCGGGAAGTGGTGTGATATGAAAATTCATCGACCACTGTGGGCTGAGGGGACATTCCTGTCCTCTCAGCAGTTTCAGCAGCAGGCCCGCTGGGAAGCGTTCAGCAATGACAGCATTGCGCAACTTTGTATTCGTCATCCGTGGGGGATCGCGAATGTGCTCTTTGACCGCGATGCCCTGATGTCCGGAAAGCTGAAAACGCAGGCAGTACGCCTGCGTTTTGCTGATGGCACGCTGATCGATTCTGACGTGAGCGATGTTCTGCCTCTCGCCTGCGATCTGCACGCGCTGACGAACGACAGCGCGGTTGTTCTGCTGGCGCTGCCGCTTGCCCATGGTAACGGCGGTAATCTCGGTCAGGGTGAGCAGACTGAAAGACCGCTACGCTATCGTCAGGAATGGCAAAAGGTACAGGATATCTACGGCAGTGACAGTGAAGATATGGCCGTTGAGCGTCATGCGCTGTCCCTGCGCTTTGCTCATGATAACAATCAGGATTACATCACCTGCCCACTGGCGCGTCTGGTGCGGGATGTTCAGGGCAACTGGACACAGGATGAGGGCTATATTCCGCCGTTACTGGCGTTTAATGCTCATGACGGGTTGGTACAGCGTCTGGACACGCTGCTGTTGCAGCTACGGGCCAAATGTCAGCGCCTGATGGCGATGCGTCGGGAAAGCAACCAGCGTATGGCGGACTTCGCCGTCGCCGATGTCTCCCTGTTCTGGTTGCTTAACGCGCTGAACTCCGCCGAGCCGGTGCTGAGTGATTTCCTGCGCTACCCGGCGGTTCATCCCGAACTGGTCTGGCGGGAGCTGGCGAGGCTTGCCGGAGCGCTGCTGACGTTTTCCCTTGAACATAACGTCAGCGCCGTTCCGCCCTATGTCCACGAATCGCCGTCCACTGTCTTTCCGCCACTGTTCTCCCTGCTCAGCGAACTGCTGGAAGCAAGCCTGCCGTCACGGGTGATCGCGCTGGATCTGGGATCCCTGCCGGGCAACCGCTGGAAAGCCGACCTGCACGATCCGCGCCTGCGGGAAGAGGCCGATTTTTACCTGTCCGTTCGTTCCTCACTGCCTGCGCATCAGGTACTGCACCAGCTACCGCTGGTCTGCAAAATCGGTGCGCCTGATGACGTCACGCTGCTTATCAACGTGGCGCTGAATGGTGTTCCACTGGTGCCACTGACCTCAGTTCCGGCAGCGCTGCCACTGCGCCTGGAGAATCAGTATTTTGCGCTGGATATGCACAGTGACGCGGCTAAATCGATGCTGGAGTCCGGGTGCTGCATGATTTATACGCCAGGAACCATGGGCGACCTGAAACCTGAACTGTTTGCGGTGCTGCGCACATGAAAAAAGAGACGGATATCAATATCGACGCGCTGCTGCGCGACACGTTTCTGACGGTGGTGGAACTGCGTCAGGGAACCACCGTGCGTCACGGTATGGAGCTGTATCGCCACTGCCAGCGGCAGGTGGAGGGGGTCCGCGAACGCCTGAAAGATGCCGGGTTCAGCCGTGAGAGCGTGGAGCACATTACCTACGCGCAGTGCGCCCTGCTGGACGAAACAGTCCTGAGTCGCAGCGGCATGGACGACGGTCAGGCCATCTGGATGAAGGATCCACTCCAGTCGCATTTCTTCAACACCCTGCAGGCAGGCGAGCTGCTGTACGAGCGGATGAAGCAGGTGTTGCAGGAGCCCGCGCCTGCACAGGCTGTGCTGACCTGCTTTCACCGTGTCCTGCTGCTGGGATTTCGCGGGCGTTATCAGGATCCGGTGGCCCCGGAGCGCGACCAGCTTATTTCGACGCTCAACGGGCTGGTCGCGCCATTTGGCGTACTGCCGGAAACGGCGGTACTGAACGTGCCGTTATCCACCCGTCAGCACCCTTTGCTGCATTCGCCGTTTTTCTGGCTGGTAACGCTGACGCTGCTACTGGCCGGTGTCTGGTGGGGGCTGCACCACTGGCTGAACGTGCTGGTGGATGAATTGCTGCCGCAAAGCCTGCGGTAAAGGGAGTCGTGAGTGAGGAACACGCTGAAACAGGCCGTCGTGCTGTGGGGAATGGTGTTACTGCTGGTGCTGTGGTCGGTGTTTATCAGTCCGTCTGGCGTACTGAGATGGGCCGGGGCGGCGGCTATCGTTCTGGCGGTTGCCGCGTTGCTGATTTACCGGCGCAGGCAGGCGTGGACGGAGATGACCGGCGATGCCGGGTTGTCATCGCTGCCGCCGGAAACGTACCGACAACCGGTAGTGCTGGTCTGTGGCGATATGTCGGCGCATCTGTTCACTGACAGCCCGGTCCGGCAGGTTTCAGAAGGGCTGTATCTGCATGTTCCCGATGAAGAACAGCTTGTGGCGCAGGTGGAGCGATTACTGACCCTTCGCCCGGCGTGGGCATCGCAGCTTGCCGTGGCGTATACCGTCATGCCCGGCATGTACCGGGATGCGGCGGTTCTGACCGGACGACTGCGACGGTTCGCCCACAGTATGGCGACAGTGCGTCGCCGGGCGGGCGTAAACGTCCCCTGGCTTCTCTGGAGCGGGCTGTCCGGCTCGCCGTTGCCGGAGAGAGCGAATTCACCGTGGTTTATCTGTACCGGCGGCGAAATTCATGTAGCGACGTCTGCTGAAACCGCCTCCCCCGCGCAGTGGCTCACGCAGACCAGCACACAGGAGCGCAGCCAGCAACTCTGTTACCTGCTGAAAGCCGAAAGCCTGATGCAGTGGCTGAATCTTAATATGCTGGCGGCACTGAACGGCCCGGAAACGAAATGTCCGCCACTGGCGATGGCCGTGGGGCTGGTCCCCTCGTTGCCTGCGGTGGATAACAACCTGTGGCAGTTGTGGATCACCGCCAGAACCGGCCTGACGACGGATATCGCGGACACCGGCACAGACGCCACGCTGCCGTTTCCGGATGCCCTGTTACGGCGGTTGCCGCGTCAGTCGGGCTTTACCCCGCTGCGACGAGCCTGCGTGACCATGCTGGGCATCACCACCGTGGCGGGTATCGCCGCGCTGTGTCTGTCAGCCACGGAGAATCGCCAGTTATTACGGCATATCGGTGATGATCTGCACCAGTTTTATGCCGTTCCGGCGGAGGAATTTATCACCAAAGCCCGTCGTCTGTCGGTGCTGAAAGACGATGCGATCATGCTCGATGGGTATTACCGGGAAGGAGAGCCACTGCGTCTCGGTCTGGGGTTATACCCCGGTGAACAAATCCGCCAGCCGGTATTACGCGCCATTCGTGACTGGCGTCCGCCTGAGCAAAAAATGGAAGTGACAGCCTCGCTTCAGGCGCAGACCGTGCGTCTTGACAGTATGTCGCTGTTTGACGTCGGACAGGCCCGCCTGAAAGACGGCTCGACAAAAGTGCTGGTGGACGCACTGGTGAACATCCGGGCAAAACCGGGCTGGCTGATCCTCGTGGCCGGATATACCGACGCCACCGGCGACGAAAAAAGCAATCAGCAGTTATCGCTGCGACGTGCCGAAGCGGTGCGCAACTGGATGCTGCAGACCAGCGACATCCCGGCCACCTGTTTTGCCGTACAGGGACTGGGCGAGAGCCAGCCTGCGGCGACCAACGATACGCCACAGGGCCGGGCAGTCAACCGGCGCGTCGAAATCAGTCTTGTTCCGCGTTCTGACGCCTGTCAGGACGTGAAATAAAACATACCGCCGGAAGAAGGCGGTGCTTCAATCACACTAACAAGGAGAGTAATTCTCATGGCTATTCCTGCTTATCTCTGGCTGAAAGATGACGGCGGCGCGGATATCAAAGGTTCCGTGGACGTTCAGGGGCGCGAAGGCAGCATCGAAGTGGTGGCGCTGGATCACGATGTGTACATCCCGACCGACAACAACACCGGCAAACTGACCGGTACTCGCACCCATAAACCGTTCATTTTTACCAAAGAAATCGATGCGTCCAGCCCGTATCTCTACAAAGCTGTGACCACCGGTCAGACCCTGAAAACGGCGGAATTTAAGTTTTACCGCATCAACGACGCCGGTCAGGAAGTGGAGTACTTCAACATCACGCTGGATAACGTCAAGCTGGTCAGAGTCGCTCCGCTGATGCACGACATCAAGGAGCCTTCCAAAGAGAAGCATAACCACCTGGAACGCATTGAGTTCCGCTACGAAAAAATCACCTGGACTTACAAAGACGGCAACATCATTCATTCCGACTCGTGGAATGAACGTCCTTCCGCCTGATAACTGCGGCAGACAGGAAACTGTCTGCCTTTCTGTTGTGTGCTTTGCCCAGTGCCGCAGGCACCGGTACTGAGCAAAGCATACCCACAATCTGGTGATACCTGATGGGCCTGAGTGAGGTAACGGCTATGGGCGGTAGCGTACCTGAACGCAGATCGCAGGAATACAGAACACGATAAGGAAACCTTCTATGACCGGAAATCACCCCGCCGCGCTGCTGCGTCGCCTTAACCCGTACTGTGCACGGGCGCTGGACGCTGCCGCCTCACTGTGTCAGACCCGCGCCCATGCGGAGATAACCATTGAACACTGGCTGCTGAAACTGCTGGAGCAGGGAGAAGGCGATATCACGGTGATTGCCCGCCGCTATGAATGGGATATCGACACGCTCTGGCAGTCTCTGCTGGCACATCTGGACACCTTACCCCGCTCGGTCCGCGAACGTCCGCAGCTTTCTGAACCCCTGACGGCACTTATCAGGCAGGCGTGGCTGATTGCCTCGCTGGAAGGCGACGACCCGCAAATCCGCAGCCAGCACCTGCTGATGGCGCTGACAGAAAAACCGATGCTGCCCGCCTGTAATGACCTGTGGGTATTGCTGAGCCTGAGCCGTGTGCAGCTTGAGCGGCTGCGTCCCCTGCTGGATGCACAGTCGGATGAATGTCCGGCACGTCAGCCACAGGTCACCGAACCGCTGACATCCGCGCAACCAGAGGCGGCAACGACGGACGCACCGGCAAAAACGCTGACGGGGAAACAGGATGACGCCCTGCTGGCGGTGCTTAACCGCTTTACCGAAGACGTGACGGAAAAAGCCCGCAGCGGGCGAATCGACCCGGTATTCGGGCGCGACACGGAAATTCGCCAGATGGTCGATATCCTCTCACGTCGCCGCAAAAACAACCCGATTCTGGTGGGAGAACCGGGGGTGGGCAAAACCGCGCTGGTGGAAGGGCTGGCGCTGCGTATCGCCGAAGGCAACGTGCCGGACAGCCTGAAAACGGTGCATATCCGCACACTGGACCTCGGTCTGTTACAGGCTGGCGCGGGTGTTAAAGGTGAATTTGAACAGCGGCTGAAAAATGTCATCGATGCAGTGCAGAAATCACCGGAGCCGGTACTGCTGTTTATTGATGAAGCCCATACCATTATCGGTGCGGGTAATCAGGCAGGCGGCGCGGATGCGGCGAACCTGCTGAAACCGGCGCTGGCAAGGGGCGAACTGCGCACCATCGCCGCCACAACGTGGAGCGAATACAAACAGTATTTTGAGCGCGACGCCGCGCTGGAACGCCGCTTCCAGATGGTGAAAGTCGACGAGCCGGATGATGACACCGCCTGCCTGATGCTGCGGGGACTCAAGGCCCGCTATGCACAGCACCACGGCGTACATATGCTGGACAGCGCCATTCAGACCGCCGTGCGCCTGTCGCGCCGCTATCTGACCGGACGCCAGTTGCCGGACAAGGCGGTTGATTTGCTGGATACCGCCGGGGCAAGAGTCCGCATGAGCCTCGACACCCTGCCGGAACCGTTGACGCAGCTTCAGGCGCGTCTGACCGCGCTGGATATTGAGCGGGAAGCGATTGAGCAGGACAGCGTGTTTTATCCCGAAACCAGCCCGGAGCGGCTGGCGGAACTGACCGATTTGCGTGATGAGCTACAGGCAGAAGCCGGGCATCTGGAAGCGCAGTATCAGCAGGAAAAGCGGCTTGCGCAGCAGATTATGGCGTTGCGTCAGGAAGGGGCAGACAGCACTGATTTGCAACAGCAACTGCGAACGCATCAGGGCTTTGCACCGCTGCTGGCGCTGGATGTGGACGCCCGCGCCGTCGCCACTGTGGTGGCGGACTGGACCGGCATCCCGCTCTCTTCCCTGCTCAGGGACGAGCAGAGCGACCTGCTCAGTATGGAACAAAGCCTTGAAAACCGCGTTGTCGGGCAAAGCCCGGCGCTCTGCGCCATCGCACAGCGGCTGCGGGCGGCTAAAACCGGCCTCACGCCGGAGAACGGCCCGCAGGGGGTATTCCTGCTGACCGGCCCCAGCGGCACCGGTAAAACCGAAACTGCGCTCACACTGGCCGACACCCTGTTTGGCGGTGAAAAATCCCTTATCACCATCAACCTCTCCGAATATCAGGAGCCGCATACCGTCTCCCAGCTTAAGGGGTCTCCTCCGGGCTACGTTGGCTACGGTCAGGGCGGCGTACTCACCGAAGCCGTTCGCAAACGCCCGTACAGCGTGGTGCTGCTCGACGAAGTGGAAAAGGCGCATCGCGACGTGATGAACCTGTTCTATCAGGTATTTGATCGGGGCTTTATGCGCGACGGCGAAGGGCGGGAAATTGATTTCCGCAACACCGTGATTCTGATGACGGCTAATCTGGGCAGCGACCACATCATGCAGCTGCTGGAGGAAAAACCGGACGCCACGGACGCAGACCTGCATGAACTGCTGTATCCCCTGCTGCGCGACCACTTCCAGCCTGCGCTGATGGCGCGTTTTCAGACGGTGATTTACCGCCCGCTGGGACAGGAGGCGATGCGCACTATTGTGGAAATGAAACTGGCGCAGGTGGTTCGTCGTCTTCGTCAGCACTATGGGCTGGAAACGGAAATCAACGACAGCCTGTATGACGCCCTGACCGCCGCCTGCCTGCTGCCGGACACCGGTGCACGCAATATCGACAGCCTGTTGAACCAGCAAATCCTGCCGGTACTAAGTCAGCAGTTGCTGGCGCAGCAGGCCGCGCACCGTAAACCAGCCCAACTACAGCTTGGCTGGGATGAGGAAGACGGGATTGTACTGGAGTTCACTACGGAAGAGATGCAATAACGGAGGCTGTCATGGGTATTCAGAATTTCGACCACTCACACCACAAGCTTAAAATTCGCGGTCTGCAAAGCCCGGTGGACGTGCTGACTTTTACGGGCCGGGAACAACTCAGCGCGTCCTTCCGCTACGACATTGAATTTACCAGTACCGATAAAGCCATCACGCCGGAGTCGGTACTGATGCAGGACGGCGCATTAAGCCTGACGGCACCGCCGGTACAGGGAATGCCGGTGCAGGCACCCCTGCGCACCCTGTATGGCGTCATTACCGGCTTTAAACATCTCTCCTCGTCACAGGATGAAGCCCGTTACGAAGTGCGGCTTGAACCCCGTATGGCGCTGCTGACCCGCAGCCGCCAGAATGCCATCTACCAGAATCTGACGGTGCCGCAAATCGTCGAAAAAATCCTGCGCGAGCGGCACCAGATGCGCGGTCAGGACTTCGTGTTTAACCTCAAAAGCGAATACCCGTCCCGTGAACAGGTGATGCAGTACGGTGAGGACGACCTGACGTTTATTTCACGCCTGCTGTCGGAAGTGGGTATCTGGTTCCGCTTTGCCACCGACGCCCGGCTGAAAATTGAGGTTGTCGAGTTTTACGACGACCAGAGCGGCTATGAGCGCGGACTGACGCTGCCGCTTCGCCATCCTTCAGGGCTGTTTGATGGTGAAACGGAAGCCGTATGGGGGCTGAACACCGCATACAGCGTGGTGGAAAAAAGCGTCACCACGCGGGACTACAACTACCGCACCGCCACAGCAGAGATGATGACAGAGCAGCATGACGCCACCGGGGGCGATAACACCACCTATGGCGAAGCCTACCACTACGCTGACAACTTCCTGCAAAAAGGCGACAAGGAGGCAGCGGAAAGCGGCGCGTTTTATGCCCGTATCCGTCACGAACGCTACCTGAATGAACAGGCCATTCTGCAGGGCCAGAGCACCAGTTCACTGCTGATGCCGGGGCTGGAAATCAGGGTTCAGGGCGACGACGCGCCTGCGGTATTCCGCAAGGGCGTGCTGATTACCGGCGTGACGGCCAGCGCGGCCCGTGACCGCAGCTATGAACTGACGTTCACGGCGATACCCTACTCAGAACGCTACGGCTATCGCCCGGCGCTTATCCCCCGCCCCGTAATGGCCGGAACACTCCCGGCGCGGGTCACCAGTACGGTGAAGAACGACATCTACGCCCATATCGATAAGGACGGGCGCTACCGGGTCAATCTCGACTTTGACCGTGATACGTGGAAGCCGGGCTACGAAAGCCTGTGGGTACGCCAGTCGCGCCCGTATGCGGGAGACACCTACGGCCTGCATCTGCCGCTGCTGGCGGGAACGGAAGTCAGCATCGCGTTTGAGGAAGGCAACCCGGACCGACCGTATATCGCCGGGGTAAAACACGACTCGGCACACACCGACCATGTGACCATTCAGAACTACAAGCGCAACGTGCTGCGCACCCCGGCGAACAACAAAATCCGGCTGGATGACGAGCGCGGCAAAGAGCATATCAAGGTCAGTACCGAATATGGCGGCAAGAGCCAGCTAAACCTCGGCCATCTTGTTGATGCCGGGAAAGAACAGCGCGGCGAAGGCTTTGAACTGCGTACCGATCTGTGGGGCGCGGTGCGTGCAAAGAAAGGGATATTTATCAGCGCCGATGCGCAGGACAAGGCGCAGGGTCAGGTCAGAGAGATGGCCGACATTATCAGCGAACTGAACGGTCTGAGCGATAAAATCCAGAAACTGTCCGATGACGCGACGACGGCGAACGCCGACCCAGCGGATGTGGCCGCGCAGATAGCATTGATAACCAGCCGGATAAATGACCTGACCGCCTCGGTGATTTTGATGCACGCGCCGAAAGGCGTGGCGGTCGCCAGCGGCGAGCACCTGCAACTGGCAGCGGTGAAAAACCTCCAGATAAATGCGGGAAACAACGCCGATATCGGCGTGGTGAAGAATATGTTTATCGGCGTGGGGCGGGCGCTGAGCGTGTTTGTGCGCAAGGCGGGTATCAAACTGATTGCCAATAAAGGCGCAGTATCGGTACAGGCGCAGCACGATCTGATGGAGTTACTGGCGAAAAAATCGATAGAGATCGTCAGTACTGAGGACGAGATCAGGATTTCAGCGAAGAAAAAAATAACGATTAATGGCGGTGGAAGTTATATCCGGATAGAGGGTAGCGGCATTGAGCCGGGAACGCCGGGGGATTATAACGTCAAAGCGGTGCACTACGGACGCCAGCCGAAAGCTTCGGAGAAGGTTCCTATGCCAGAATTTCCCATCCTTTCAGCCGTGGACTCATCCGATTTTTGTCTTGAATGCCTGCTGAATGCCATCAAAAACGATGATGCTGTTGTTGAAGGAGCGTAATCATGACTTCAAAACAACAACTGGCAGACCACTGGCTTAAGCGAAACGAAACGTTAAACGCCTTTATTTTATTTGAAGGTGGAGCGCTCTCTCAGGAAATGCTTCAGATCATAATGGAGCATTATAAATACCGACGAATTTCCCTGTATCAACTGCCGACCTTAAAAAGGTAGCAGCATACGGTCCCTGGTTGGTTTGCATTGAAAGTGAAAAGGATCTGGCGATGGTGCTTGTCGGGAAACTCCCCGTCGCAGGCATAGTTTTTTCAGAGCTGCCGCTGGAGCAACTGGCCTCCCGGCTTGCTGTGGGGTGCATGGCAAAAACGCCAGATGGTCGTGAAGTTCTGCTGAGGTATTACACGCCCCGAGTGCTGAAACAACTGGCCGCCCGGCCCGATATGGAGTGGCATCCGGTGATGTTCTCTCAGAGAGAATCATGGTGGATGCTGGAAGATACGCGGTGGCAAAGGCTGAACATGCCGTTTCCTGCGGCAAATAACAGCGATGAGACAGTGGAAATCATAACGCTTGATGAACCGCTCTGGCAGAAAATAGCAGATCGGGGAGATGTATCTGCGCTTTTAAGAGAGTGGCGCACCATGAAAACGAGTGAGCACTTCCCGCCCTGTATTCAGCGAAATATGGTGGAGAAGGCATTGAATAAGGCACAAGCGGTTGGACTGACAAAGCCACTGGATCAGAAAATTTATGCGTTGAGCTATCTGAATGGAAAGAAAGCGTATCTTGAGTCAGCCGAATTTCAGGCCATGCTGGAAAAGGTGAAACGAAATGAAATTTCGTTGTCTGACCTTAGTCGCCAGTGACATACAACTTTGCCAACCAGGTGATAAGAGGGAATAAAATCTGATGGGGCTATTTACCCGACTGGAAAAATTTGACCAAAAGCTTACGCGTGGTTATGCCCGCTGGGGGCACTGGGTGTGGCGGATGCTGATCGCCGTGCCAGTACTGGTCGTGTTGTGGAATATAGGGCAGGCAGTATGGGGTGGTCCAAGAGGTGGAGTGATTCTGGAAATCCACAGTGAAATTGACCGTCCGATACTGGGATTCAGTGTTAACGGCGTGGCGGGCGCGAATGCTTTTGCAAATGGTGGCGGTTCAATCACCTGTTGTGGTGATGTCAGTGGGGATACGGCAGAGGTTATCTGGACATTAAGTACTACTCGTACACAGTATAATGCTGGAATGCGTCTGGAGAAACGGAATATGACGTTACCTCTCCCCAAAAGAGAATGGGGAGAAGATTTTCTGCATGTGCATTTTATGCCTGGCGATAAAGTGCTGCTGGGGTGGAGTAAAGATTCTTTTTCTCCGTATGAAGATCTTCACAACGGGGGGTACAAGACCCGCGTTCGGCAGGATGTGAAAGATAAACTTTATGGCACAGGGAAAATGAATTGATAGATTTCTGTAAAAATCACGTTCGGCAGGAGACGTAATAATGTGGGGAATGTTAGATACCGGTGGTGGAATTCGGGCACAACTCGCGGAAGACAACAAAGTAGGAAACTGTGGGCGGGAGTGGCACGTTGGTTTTTTCTTTGATGGCGTGGGGCGCAATATTGATCAGGATGCTTCAGAACAACGCTTAAGTAATGTGGCTCGTTTATTTCGGGCTTATCCTGATGAAGATTTCAATACTGATTTTGTTTGTCACAATAAATTTTATTTTTCCGGTATGGGAACACCCTATAACGAAGAATTGATCTCAAAATTATATACAATCATGGATCAGTCTCTGGAAAGTATGAAGGAGGATTTAAACGATTTCGCAAAAGAGACACATGAAGAAATCAGCAAGGAAATCCGTAACAGAAGGGGGTCGTGGAATGAAACCTTAAAGAAAATCCAGGATAAACTTCTGGATCCTAAAGAACTTAGAAAAAAAAGAAATGATATCTTTAAAAACATGGCTAAAAAATCCATTATTGAGTCAACGCAATGGATCCGCGACAATGAAATTATTAGTGCTTTTTTCTTGACGGGGGAGGTCACGAGAATTAATGCAGCAAAGGTGTTGTTTGCGAATGCTTTTGTTGAAAACAGTACGAATAAAAAGGATTCAACTGCGATTAAAATAAAATCAATATCTGTTTCGTTGTATGGCTATGACACCGGAGCTGCACTGGCACGAAAATTTCTGGATGAGTTACTCGAAGAGTTTTGTGAAAAAGAAGGTGAGGATAAATACCTGTTTAAAAAGGTACCAGTAAATATCGTCTTTGCTGGTTTCTTTGACTGTTCACGTCATTCACCAGCCAGTAATAATAATGGGCTGGACTATTTTTTAAGTCTTCCGGGGAAAATTACCAAGAATAATAAGCTGAAAACAGCTGGCAAAATCGCCAAAGTCGCATTTGGCGAGAAGGCTATCGAACTGGATACCATTTTACCAGGTACAGTTAAGAACGCGTTACATCTGGTAGCGGCTTATGAGCGACGTCTATGGCGCAGTCTTTACCAGTTGGGGAGCTCGAATACAGAACATAAGGAGATTTTACTGCCTGGTTGTAGCGAGGATGTGGGCGGTGGTCTGAAGCCAGATGAACAGAAACCGAGCGCAGAGTTATGTCGTGTGGCCCTGCAAAAGATGTATGAAGCAGCATATGATGCTGGGGTACCTTTTCCAGATTTTGAGACGCTACCATCGTTTTCTGAGACCGTATCACGCTATTTCCTCATGAATGAGGCCGTAGAAGGTAAATCCGTTAAAGAGTGGATGAAAAGCTATGATATGGAAGTGGGACAGTGCCAAAAAGAAACTCAAAGCGCCTCTGAAAGTAAAGTAAATGATACGGATAATAAAAATGACCTGCCCTTTGATTTTTATCTTGATATATATTTCAAATGGTTGGCAAATCAATACTATCTTTACTGCACTGAACTTTATCAATTGGATGAAAAACTATCACTTGCACATCGCAAACAAATAAGCGGGTATGGCCCTCTTGCCGGAACGGGAATTAACCCTAATCCTGAAGCTGATGAAATCAATGCACAGATCGCAGAACTTAAATCTCACTGGGGATGGCTGGATGATGTAAGGCGTGTCGCTACAGGATTATCGAATGATTTTAATTACGGAAGGCCAATGGATACCCGCATGCTAAATCATGAAGATATTTTTCGCCCGGCATGGAAGCGAGCTGAACTGTTTCTTGACTATTATCATAAAGCATGGAACGGAGAAGAACTCACGGACATATCATGGCTAGGCATAGATACTATTCATTCTTATTTTACTCATGATTTACAAACTGTTGATACCGGGGCTTCTATTAACGAAAGTTTTTTCCTTCGTCGTATGGCTGAATATCCCAAATCAAAAGAAAAACCAGAAGAAAAGTCAGAAGAACAGTCACCATCTCCAGATTTGTCAGGTGGTGATTAAATCAGGTGATGTCTCTCTATAATAAAATAAATTTAAATGATGAATCTGAGGTATTTGTGATACTAAAAACAATTTCAAGGTTATTCTTTTTTATTATAGTAGCAGTTTATTTTTTAATGTTTATACTTTCTCTTGATGGCGGTGGACGACTTAGTACTCTTAATATATTAGCCGCCATTGGTGGTAACACGTTCTGGTGTATGCTGGTGGTGATATCCCTGGCAGGGAGCGCAGGAATATGCGTTTATATGCTCAAGAAAAACTGCCTGACTAATTCTGCGGTGACAATATTGTCTACTTCATTTATCTTTACAACAAGTATATTTATCATCCTTTTTCTTAAGGCAGAGTTTGTACTGGACTGGTTGTATTGCATATATATTGAGATATTTTTTAATGGGGATTTTTATTCAGGTCAGGAAAGAGTATTACAGACAGTTCCGTTTATGATTAGAACATATTTCCTTTTTCTAATGGCTAATCTTTTTTTATTCTGGCTATCCTTCTTTTTTCTTATTAAAAATAAAACATTGCACAAAGCGTAGTATCAAATGAGGTAAGTATATGAAGTACTAACCAATAAATTAAGGAAAATAAAATGGTTACTCCTACTCTTAATTTCGACCACTCGCACCACAAGCTCAAAATTCGCGGCCTGCAAAGTCCGGTGGATGTGCTGACCTTCGAAGGTCGCGAACAACTGAGTACCCCGTTCCGCTACGACATTCAGTTTACCAGTACCGATAAAGCCATCACGCCGGAGTTGGTGCTGATGCAGGACGGCGCATTCAGCCTGACGGCACCGCCGGTACAGGGGATGCCGGTACAGACTGCCCTGCGCACCCTGCACGGCGTCATCACCGGCTTTAAACACCTGTCATCGTCACAGGATGAAGCCCGTTACGAAGTGCGCCTTGAACCCCGAATGGCGCTGCTGGCCCGCAGCCGCCAGAACGCCATTTACCAGAACCAGACGGTGCCGCAAATAGTCGAAAAAATCCTGCGCGAGCGGCACCAGATGCGCGGTCAGGACTTCGTGTTTAACCTCAAAAGCGAATACCCGTCCCGTGAACAGGTGATGCAGTACGGTGAGGACGACCTGACGTTTATTTCACGCCTGCTGTCGGAAGTGGGTATCTGGTTCCGCTTTGCCACCGACGCCCGGCTGAAAATTGAGGTTGTCGAGTTTTACGACGACCAGAGCGGCTATGAGCGCGGACTGACGCTGCCGCTTCGCCATCCTTCAGGGCTGTTTGATGGTGAAACGGAAGCCGTATGGGGGCTGAACACCGCATACAGCGTGGTGGAAAAAAGCGTCACCACGCGGGACTACAACTACCGCACCGCCACAGCAGAGATGATGACAGAGCAGCATGACGCCACCGGGGGCGATAACACCACCTATGGCGAAGCCTACCACTACGCTGACAACTTCCTGCAAAAAGGCGACAAGGAGGCAGCGGAAAGCGGCGCGTTTTATGCCCGTATCCGTCACGAACGCTACCTGAATGAACAGGCCATTCTGCAGGGCCAGAGCACCAGTTCACTGCTGATGCCGGGGCTGGAAATCAGGGTTCAGGGCGACGACGCGCCTGCGGTATTCCGCAAGGGCGTGCTGATTACCGGCGTGACGGCCAGCGCGGCCCGTGACCGCAGCTATGAACTGACGTTCACGGCGATACCCTACTCAGAACGCTACGGCTATCGCCCGGCGCTTATCCCCCGCCCCGTAATGGCCGGAACACTCCCGGCGCGGGTCACCAGTACGGTGAAGAACGACATCTACGCCCATATCGATAAGGACGGGCGCTACCGGGTCAATCTCGACTTTGACCGTGATACGTGGAAGCCGGGCTACGAAAGCCTGTGGGTACGCCAGTCGCGCCCGTATGCGGGAGACACCTACGGCCTGCATCTGCCGCTGCTGGCGGGAACGGAAGTCAGCATCGCGTTTGAGGAAGGCAACCCGGACCGACCTTATATCGCAGGCGTAAAACACGACTCGGCGCACACCGACCATGTGACCATCCAGAACTACAAGCGCAACGTGCTGCGTACCCCGGCGAACAACAAAATCCGCCTCGATGATGAGCGCGGCAAAGAGCATATCAAGGTCAGTACCGAGTACGGCGGCAAGAGCCAGTTGAATCTGGGTCATCTGGTGGATGCCGGAAAACAACAGCGCGGGGAAGGCTTTGAACTGCGTACCGATATGTGGGGCGCGGTGCGGGCGAAGAAAGGGATTTTTATCAGCGCCGATGCGCAGGATAAGGCGCAGGGGCAGGTGCGCGAAATGGCTCCGGCGATGGCAATACTGGATGGCGCACAGTCACAGATGCAGTCGCTGTCCACTGATGCGCAGACGACGAATGCCGATCCGGCAGATCTGTCATCGCAGATAGCGCTGTTGCAGCAAAGTGTAAAAGATCTGACGCAGGCCGTGATCCTGCTAAGTGCACCCAAGGGCGTGGCGATCGCCAGCGGCGAGCACCTGCAACTGGCGGCGTCGAAGAATGTGATAGCGAACGCAGGCAACAACGCAGATATCGGCGTAGTAAAAAATATGTTTATCGGTGTGGGTCAGGCGCTGAGCGTGTTTGTGCGTAAAGCGGGCATCAAGCTGTTTGCCAATAAAGGGGCGGTCTCGGTACAGGCACAGAACGATCTGATGGAACTGTTGGCACAGAAATCGATAGAGATCACCAGTACGGAAGATGAGATCAAGATCACCGCGAAGAAGAAAATCACCCTTAACGGCGGTGGCAGCTACATCCGGCTGGATGCCTGCGGGATAGAAGCGGGAACGCCGGGAGAATATAACGTTAAGGCCGGATATTACGGGCGTAAACCAAAGGCGAAGCTGACGCCGGAGCTGATGGCATTTCCGGTGATTAAGTCTGAGGATTTTAATCAGAGCTTTATTTTGCTGGATGAAAATACTGGGCAACCACTTATTAATTGGCCCTATGAACTAGAACTGGAAAGTGGGCTAAAAATGAGTGGGATTACTGATGAAAATGGAAATACAGAACTAATATCCTCTGATAAGGAGGAGGTCGTTAATATTAGTGTGTTTGAACCCGATGAGTTTTTAGACGATGACATTAATTAAGACATATAGCGAGAATATAACATGGCAGATAAATCCGAAAAGAAAAAAGAAACCACAAATAAATCAGCAAAAAAAACACTAACGAAGAAGAGCGAAAAATTAACTCCAGCAAAAGACACCGCACCAAAACAAGTGAATGTAGATCCAGCTATAAGATTGAAACAAATTCGTCAACTTGTCCGTAATAATAATAAATCCATCATGGGAGAGGATTATATTATTTGTCAAATCTATAAAGAATCTAGATTTAAGCAATTTGCAGGTAAGAATAAACATAATGCGAAAGGCTTAATGCAAATGCAACGAAATGCAGTGAGGCAGGTTTTTAAATATCGACAACAAAAAATAAAAGGAAGAATGACGACTGATAAAGAGACAAATGAAGCTTTCGCTAATGCTGATACATTTTATAAATCTGATAAAATATTTGATGAAAAAGAAAATATTAAGATTGGCACAGAGTATTTGCAATACTGGATAGATAAAGAAGCAACAATTGAGGAGGCATATCGGGCATATCGTGGAACAGATGAAGCATACTATTCTGTTATAAAACCTTGCGCTGAAAAACTGGCTAAAGATCCTGATAACATACAAATACTAATGGAGGGAATAGGAAGATAGTATGCGCATTATGTTAATATTACTTTGTTTTTTTTCTTTCCCCTGTTTTTCAGGCGATAAGATTAAAATCGTGAAAACCTGTCAACTGAAAAAAAATGAAAGTGTGCAGTTGCTTTCCCTTAGAACCATTGACGGTGATACATTATATCTAAAATTCAGAAATGTTATCACCGGGGCCTTTTTAGATACTCCAACTAAAAGTTATGATTTTTTTGGAGATGTGGTTCTTTCTCAGTGCATAAATGGTTCTCTTATCTTTGCGCTGGAATATGGTTCTCCATATATAAAAGGTTGTCTGGTAACTGGTTGGGAAAATGGGTTTAAAGGTAAGAACTCTCCTGAAGGCTTTTGTTTCGCAGAGAGAAATATTCCCGAAGCGGTATGGTTTGGAAAAAACAATATTTTAATTATCATCCGAAACCAAATGGATGTTGGGACATGGAAAGGGAAATATATTATCTATGATAATGCGAAAAAGTCAGGAGAAAGAGCATACTCATCAGATAATCTACCATCAAAAGATGGTTACATAATTTTTGCATTAAATAAATAAAATGACTCTATAGATAACTTTAAATTTCACTTGGTTATTAACTTCTGGCCGATAATGCAAAATAAAGGGATGTACTGATGCCTGTCCGACTTAATACCATTCCCGACGCAGAATCCTATCCCGCACCGCCAGCCCGCATTAAATGGCTGTCAGCCTTATTACTGATGCTGTCTGTTGGTGTGGCAATAACCTCATTATTCGCCAGCGATGAACTGGCAAAAAACGGCCCGCATTTCTGGGGGCTGGCCTGCGGTGTGCCTGCCTTTATCTGGTCGCTGGTTGCTTCAGTTCGCTGGTTGTTTTTTATCACGCAGTACATTCGGGCTGATGCCTGGAATAAGCGCCGGGAAGAGGTGATTTTGCAGGAAACGCGACGGGGACGACGGGCGTTGCAGATACTTAGTTTTTCCGTACAAACCGCGCTGAATGGTGATTCCGTCGCAGAAACCACAGCGGCGTTTCTGGCGCGTCAGCAGGTGTTGAATACTTACGTTGATTTGCGCGGAGAAGATACCGTGCGTCGCAGTGTCATTCCCGTATTAACCAATAAACCGGTTACCGGGCGTTTATCCGAAATTATTTCCCGCCTTTTTATTGATATCAGACCGCAATTGTTTCTGCTGCCCCCTGATTTTCATATCAACGTACTACTGGAAATTGATGCGCCGCTTTCAGGGGCCTCCGTGAGAACTATCTGGCAGGACGAATGGCAAAAAGCCGGACTCCCGGAAGCCCGTCTGTTTTCTGCCCCGGAGCCGGGGCTGGCCGCCGTGGACGACTGGCTGGACAACTTTATTCAGGAAAAGACCGTACTGCTGGTGATTTCCGTGTATCTGGAACCGAAGACTCCGGAACGGACGGCAGAATCCTCCACCGCGCTGTTGCTGGCAAACCGGTTGACGCAAACCGCGCTGACGCCGCTGGCCCTGCTGCATCGTCCTGAACGTATCACAGATACAGAGATGATGGCGTCAGGCATTGCACAGGCGCTGGACTGGATGCCGGTGCAGCCAGATGTAGTGGCACACTAAATTTGGCCACCTGATGAAAGGTGATATTCTCACCACAACACAAAACAGGTGACTTAATGAACAAGAAAACCAAACGAACCTTCACCCCTGAGTTCAGGCTGGAATGTGCACAGCTGATTGTTGATAAGGGCTACTCATATCGACAGGCCAGTGAAGCGATGAATGTCGGTTCAACCACGCTTGAGAGCTGGGTACGCCAGCTCAGGCGAGAGCGCCAGGGTATTACGCCCTCTGCCACACCCATTACTCCAGACCAGCAACGTATCCGCGAGCTGGAAAAGCAAGTTCGCCGTCTGGAGGAACAAAATACGATATTAAAAAAGGCTACCGCGCTCTTAATGTCCGACTCGCTGAACGGTTCACGATAGCCGCCAGACTAAGTGACAGCCACACGGTTGTCAGCCTGTGTTCTGCTCTGGAAATACACCGCAGCAGTTACCGGTACTGGCGAAAACGACGCGATACGGTTAATCCGGCACGAGTCAGGTTGTGCAGCGAAATACGCCGGGCGTGGAACCAAAGTCGGGGCTCTGCGGGCGCGCGCACTCTGGCTGAAATGCTGACTCAAAACGGCGTCCCGATGAGCCGTTACCGTGCCGGACGTCTGATGAAATATCTGAACCTGAGCAGTTGTCAGCCCGGAAAACATCAGTATAAAAATGCCCGTCAGGAGCATACCAGCCTGCCGAATCTGCTTGAGCGTCAGTTCGCAGTACCGGAGCCAGACCGGGTATGGTGTGGAGATATTACGTATCTCTGGGCAGGAAATCGCTGGTGCTATCTGGCGGTTGTTATGGATCTTTTTGCCCGCAGGGTTATCGGCTGGAGTCTGTCAGCGCATGCCGATACCGCACTGATAAGCAGTGCCCTGCGGATGGCCTATGAGACGCGTGGCCAACCCCGGGATGTCGTGTTCCATAGCGAC
>OGZS01000318.1_pt1 | contig 33837 bp, 19 predicted proteins | sample 1576901 | NCBI WGS metagenome assembly OGZS01 (sample SAMEA3541563, study PRJEB24748) | human gut metagenome | biome: human gut; feature: human-associated habitat; material: faeces | place: China | collected 2012 | reverse complement strand
ATCACTTTAAAAGCCTTTGATTTTAATGGGGTAGAATCTTATTGTGGTTGCTTACAACCATAGGCAAAATGACGAATTCAGATGGGGATGAAATTCGCAATTTTCTGCCATATCCGCTATAATAATACTTAGAAAAGGGGTGTCATTATGGCGATGGAATATACAGAAGAACAATTAAATCATTTTGACAAGTCTACACTTGTTCAACTGTTTTTGGTTCAACAATCACAACTGAAGGATATTGATCAGAAGTTGCAGTTATTGTTGGAGCAAGTCGCTGTATTGAACAACAAACGTTTCGGCAAATCTTCTGAGAAACTAGGTGTAGATAACCAGATTTGTTTCATGGAGGTTGATGGGAATATCGTCTTTTTCAATGAGGCAGAGGCTGTTGCAGCACTGGATGAATCCGAAGAAGAACCTGTTAAAAAACGTGGAAAGAAGACAAAAGGGAAACGTATTGCTGATATCCGGAATCTTCCAGTCATCCCTGTAGAACACAAGATGACAGAGGATGAATTGATTGCTGAATTCGGAGAAGACGGCTGGTATCAATTAGAAGATGAAGTATATAATCGTTACCGTTTTACACCAATGAAAGTTGAAATCGAGGAACATCATGTGGGAGTCTATAAGTCAAAGAAGGATAACCATTTCAAAAGGGCAGATCATCCAGCTTACTTATTAAGGAACAGCCTTGTATCAGCATCATTGCTCGCTGGAATTTGGAATGCAAAGTATATAAATGCAGTTCCGCTTTATCGTCAAGAACAAGAATTCCAACGAATGGGAGTGAACATTGATCGAGCAGATATGGCTCGCTGGACGATTCTTTGTGCAGAAAGATACTTGTCGATTTTCTATGATTACCTACACGAAAAGTTATATGAATATCATGTGCTTCAAGCCGATGAAATTCCGGTTCTTGTTTCAAAGGAATACCGAACAACCGGAACAAAGCACTACATGTGGGTTTACCGAACAGGAATGATGTATCTTGATAAGCAGATTGTCCTATATGAGTATCAACCTACTCGTAATGCAAACCATCCAAGATCCTTCCTAAAGGAATTTCGTGGAGTCTGTATAACGGATGGCTACCAGGTTTACCACACGATTGCAGAAGAACGTGAAGACCTGAAGATTGCCGGATGTTGGGCACATGTGAGACGTCGCTTTGATGAAGCGGTAAAGGCTTTGCCGAAGGCGAGTCAGAAAATGTCACTTGCATATCTTGCATTAAAACAAATCCAAGCGATTTATCGTGAGGATAATAAACTCAAGGAGTTAGGTTCTGAGGAACGTTTGAAACATCGACAGCTGACTGTGAAGCCTCTGGTAGATGCTTATTTTGCGTGGGCAAAACAAAACTTGTTGTCTGTGATGCCAAAGAATAAAACAGCAAATGGATTCACGTATTCATTGAATCAGGAAAAATATTTGCGTGTGTTTCTTGAAGATGGTGATGTCCCACTAGACAATAATGCCGCAGAACAGGCAATCCGCCCATTCTGTGTTGGCAAGAAAAACTGGGTCATGATTGATACCATTGCAGGAGCTGAAGCAAGTGCAATCATCTATAGTATTGCTGAAACAGCAAAAGCAAACAATCTGAAACCATACGATTATTTTGAATATTTACTCACAGAGATTCCAAAACATATGGAAGATCATGATACAAGTTTCTGTGAGGATCTGCTTCCTTGGTCAGATAAGTTGCCAGAGAAATGTAGAAAGTAACTTATAAAATATGCCACTCTGATGAGTGGCTAATCAATTGATAGTACGCACTATGGTGCGTTTACACCACCACTTCAACATTAATATCTGAAACGTTTTAAACCGTATAACACAAGAAAACTGATTCCACCGTAATGGATCAGTTTTCTTTAAATAATGGCTACTTCATTTTTCTCTTTTTATAAAATCCTACAATCAAACCAAGACTAACAATCGCTATTAAAAACCATGCAACTATATTGGTTGTATCTCCAGTTTTTACCGTATTTATTATTTTCTGAATAGTATTTGGCTTATCAGGTTTTGAAGGTACCGGATCCTTTGGCTTATCTGGATTGTTCGGTGGTGTTTCTGGTGAAACCCATTCAGCTTTTGGCTCTATCGTTACATTATATTCTACACTCCCATTGATTTCAGATGGAATATTAACAAGGAATGGAGCAGATTCAAATTTATCTGTACCACTTTCCACATTTTCAATCTGTGCAATCAGATAAATTCCTTCATCCAATTCTCCAAAACTCGTGCGTCCTGAACTATCTGTTTCTTGCATTAAGCCGGAAATATCATTTTCCTTCGCAAATGCATACAATTGTTTTGCTTGTTTTTCTCTTGCTTCTGCACTGGTATCTTGCAATGATATCCCTGAATCTTTAAAACCATTTTCCCAGACCAGCTCATCATTTTTCATATATTGAATTGGAAATATCGAGAACTTTGCTCCGGAAAGAGCTACTTCTTTATCCGAACTATTTCTCCCTTTGTAGATAATTTGAATTCTTCCTGTTCTGCTTCCTGCTTCAGCATGAATTGTTGAAATATTTATAAAACTACTGACAAGAAAAAGCATAACGAATAAAATAATGTGAATATTTCTTATCTTCTTTCTCACCTTACTTTCCTCCTTTTTCTATCTCGTATACTATAAATTATAGCTATCATCAGCCCTATAAAAATTACTATAATTGTTACAATCAGCACTTTAGCAGTAAAAGATAACTCTGGTTTTATATTTGTATCAGGTTCTTGCTTTGTTGCCTCTTCATAAGGTATTCTCTCTCCACGTACTAAAAGTCTGTGTGTATTGATTGCAAATGGTGTACAAGTAACAAGTGTTGCATAATCCTTGCCTGGTTCAATAGATAACCCATCTGTCTCTTCCGGTAAAACTGTTAATATCTGATCAATCTGATATGCCAGGGTTTCATCTAAAACCTTAATGTAAAAAATATCCCCTACTTCCAGTTTATCCATATTGGTAAATAGTGTCTTTGTCGGAAGACCTCTATGTCCTGTCAGAACTGTATGTGTACTTTCTCCACCTACAGGAAGAGATGTACCCCAGAAATGTCCGACACCTGTCTGCAGAACTGCTTCACTTGTTCCATGATAGATTGGAAGTTCTATATTAATCTTAGGAATACGGATATATCCCATCATTCCAGAACCATCTACGTTCAACAGTCCCTCATAGCGAGCATCTATTTCCACATCTTCTTGCGAAAACGGATCAATCAAATCAATATTTCCCAGCATTTCCTTATTATATGCTCTCGCCTCTTCCAACATCTGCTCTTTTTCTGCCTTACTTAACTTTACACTTTCCTCATCATAATAGGATACAACTTTGGAACCATTCTTTTCGTTCAGATAACTACTAAACGTTGGATATAACAATACGGAGAATGCAACCAAAAGCACGATCAGACGAATAATATCTTTTATTGTTATCTTCTTTTTTTTCTTCTTACTCTTCATTTCATTCTCCCTGTTGTTATACTTGGAATTGCGGTTACCTTCCGTGGAAGATAACCGCCCATTCTTTAAATCTTATCTTATATCTCTGGTAAAACTATTATGCTTCTTTTCTTTTATCACGGATGAAGCTTACTGCTACGCCGAATACAAGAAGAGCTGCGATCACAGCAAATGCAATTGCTCCACGTCCACCAGTGGATGGAAGGAGGGAACCTGTGCTGTTTTCGATATCGATGATTTTGTCTTTCTCATCTACTCCATCTTTGGAAATAGTCCAATTATTTACATCTGCATCTGCACTTTTTTTGATTGTTACTTTAATCGGAGCTGTCAGCTTGTTGTATCCTGCTGGAGCCTCTGTCTCTACAAGCCAGTAATCTCCTGCTTTAAGACCATTTACATGAAGGTTATAATTTTCCCCTTCAATACTTGCTACTGATTCAAATACTGTATTCTTAGATGTTGGATCTACTACATATTTTCCATCGCTTCCTGAAACCGTAATAGCGTTTGTTCCAGCTTTTGCATCTGCCTCTGTTGTATAAAGGCTAAATTTTGCACCTGCCAGCTCTTTTTCACTAGTCTTTTCCTTCTTTAAAATATCCAGTGGGTAAGTCGGTGTCTTTGCTTCACTTGGTGTTGTTTTTGTTGTTTCCTTTGGATTATTACCGTACTCTAACTGAGCATTATTCTTTTCTGTTACAACTGCGTCTTTATTTACTTTTGCATAATATGTAACAGTAAATGCTTTTCCTTTGTTTGTCTGATTAGCTCTTACCCATTCAGATAAATCAAGAGACATTTTTTTCTTGTTTGTTGAATCAAGTGTTGCTGTTGTAGGTGCTTTGCTTGCATCTGCAATTTCTTCTCCAAATGCTACTGCTACAGTAACTGTTGTAGCACCTTCTTCAAGAGCTGTTCCATTTGCATCATTTACAAAATCAAGACCTTTAGATAATTCATCGTGAATAATGTACTGATACTGGTCATATCCTGTTGTATCCGGGATTGCACCTGTTACTGTATATTTTACTACCTGACCGATTTCTGCTGTTTCTTTGTCTGCTGTTTTTGTAATACTTGGTGCTTCTGTTTTTAAGTTTACTGTAGTTGTTGTCTCATCAACTGTAACTAAAGAAGACTGAATCTCTTTTCCACCTGTTACATATACAAGATAGTAACCAGCTGCTAAATTTTCAAATGTATAAGATGTTTTATTTTCTTCTGTGATTTTTCCAGAATTTGCTGTAGCTGATAATTTCTTTGTCAGTGCCCCTGCAGTAAAATCATTTGCAAACTTCTGTACTGCACCTTCTGTATCTTTAAGAGCTAAAACAGCTGCTGCATACTCCTCATCTTTAGCAGTTTCACCAATTTTTAATACGGATGCAAGGGTAGCCTTATAAGTATTATTTACGGTATATGCGTAGTTTGTTGTTTCTCCACTTTTTGACTCTGTCACATCAAATAATTTGTACAGATTGATTGTCTGACCTTTCAGATCCTGTGCTGGTGTTGTTGATTTTACATTAACTGTAAGTGTGTGTGTTCCTGTTGCTCCTCCTGCGGCAAATGCTGTGACGGACATAGCCATCATCATAATCGCTGCCAGCATTAATGCCATGATTCTTTTCATTCTCTTCATAACTATTGTCTCCTTTTCTTGAGAATTTTTTCTATAGTTTTTCTGCTTTTTTATTTTCCTTGCATTTTTTATATCTCATTATGAAATATACCAGGAAAAGCAGAACAGCTATCAGGTAAATCAAATAGCTTCCGTATCCTCCGGTATCCGGAAGACCTGGGAAATGTCTATTAGTTATTGTGAAGGTAAATCCATCTTGCGATTTATCTATCGTTGTTGTATAACCATCCACTTTTGCTTCTGTGATGGAATACGTGTAATAATAAATTTCATCTCCATCTGTCTTATATGCCGGGAGTTCCTTTATCACCTCCTGCCATTTAGATTTATCGATAGAACCTTCTATTTTGTAACTCTCGTAACCTGGTACTGGTTCTGTCATTTCATTTCCTGCCTTATCTTTCCAAGTACGTGATATTGTTACCGTAATACTGTTTGGTCTTGAATGATCAAAATTGTTTAAATCTTTCCAAACTTTATTGATCGTCAGCTTGATGTTCTCATCACATGGATCCTGTGACTCGGATGGTTCCGGTGTATCACTATCTCCCGTGTTCAATGTTGTTCTAGTATCTGCCATCAATACTGCTTTTGCTGGTGATTCATAGGCATTAAGATCTGCTTTCACTGAATCACTCTTGCTTGCCAGAACAGCATTCTTTAAAGTCTCAAAGGTCTTTACCGGATTCATGTGTCCTATTGTATAAATATCCCATCCGCTTGCATCATCCTTTTCATGACTGCTGTTCAAGATACTGTTATTCTTTTCAATTTGATCTAATGATTGATCCAGTTTTCTATAAATACGATAATTGTTCTTTTCGCCTTCCACCTTTTCCTGGCTATTGAAGTCATATACCGTATCCAGTTCACTTTTTCCACTAAATGGTCCAACAAGATCTTTTGTTCCCCGAACCACATCACAGTAATACATGTTGTTGTTCTTCAAAAGTCCTTCATCGTTGAATCCAACAAAGCCACCACTTCGTCCGTCTTTAGCATCACCATCATTGTTATTTCCGGCTCCACCGGCATAGACATCATATCCTTGACTGACACCGTAGACATTACTATCTGTGATTTTTGTTCGATTCGCCTTGATCAGACTCACACTGATATTGGATTTGGCATCATTATCATTCAAAAGTCCATTTTCATCGCATGGAAGTTTGATGGATGAATCTCCAATCATAATAATTGCAAGGTCTGTCTGTTGATTGTTATCCGTTGACTTTTTTGAAAGTCCTACAGAAATATCCAATCCAAGCAGATTTACATGAAGCAGTTTGCCATCATACAGCGCATCCACTTTGATGATTCCAAGATTAATCTTCAGAAGATCGGAATCCTGGATTTTATCCAGATATAGTGCTTTTACAAGTTGATTAACAACTGAGAATATTACATTCACTGCTCCTGAATCCAACTTCAAATCTGCAAGATAAGCGAAACTTGTTCGTCCTGCAAATCCACCGGCTGTTCCACCTGACGCTACCTGTTTCAGTCCAATTTTCTGGTTTGTCTTGTCACCTGCTGTACAATTCGACATTCTTGCAAGATTTGCATATCCGATAAATCCTCCGGCAATCTGCTCATCTCCATTTGTACTCTGCACAGTGTAACCATCATCAGTTCCTGTAACTGCACAGTCATCAATGTGAGAACCAAAAATGTCCATAACTCCAAGAGCTCCACCCAGTAACTGTCCTGTATTGTCTCCAATAACGTCTATCTTGTCTGCCTTAACTACTCCGCTCTTTCCAGAATAGCCGACAAATCCTCCGACACTATTCAAACCTCTTACATTGCTTAATTCTGTTACTTTACTGTTTTTCACAGAACCATTTAGCAATGAGCCGCCAAAACCTCCGGCTGTTCCGCTATATGTAACCTGGTTGTTCTGTCCGGATTTTATCGCTGTGTTTGCGCTGACACTTAAACCAGCATCCTTACTTCCGCTTACAGTTCCGTAATATACATAACTTCTAAATGCATCCAGCACATCGGTTCTTCCAAGCTTTAATAATTTATCAAGGAGCGAGGTCTCATTTCCTGCACTGATATTGGCAACTCCGGCTACGTCAGCAACACCGAAGCATCCTCCGGCATATTCACCTGCGACTACGGAACGGATATTCTGTACAGAAACTCCTGCCTCTTCCGTATCCTTCTTACCGAGTACAGTTCCTTCCAGATTTCCGGCAAATCCTCCTGCCGCTTTTGCATAAGAAGTATTATTACTTTCACTTGTATAAGCACCATTTACGATGATTCCCCAGTCATCCCAGGCTTCCACATCCGCATAACAGATCGTTGCGACTGTAGCATTTAATACTTTTATCAAATCTGCTGGTGTACTTAACAGTTTATTCAGAAGCTGGCTGAGCAATCCTTCTCCTGCAGTTGGATTCAGTGTTGCTACACTTCCTGGTCTAGAGCTTCCGACGAATCCACCGACATAACTTCTTCCGTCAACTCGTCTCAGCTTTGTAACCTGGCAGTGAGCATTATTTTCGCCCCAGATCTGTCCACCAATCAGTTTTCCTACATAACCTCCTGCATAACCACAGGCATCCTTGGCATTGATTCCTTCTGACTGAACAATTAATCCACTCTGATAACCTTCCACAGAAGACTGCTTAATTACTGGTACAAATACATTAAGAACATCTATCATTCGTCCTAATTCCAGTTTAAGACCGAGGATATCAACTCCTCCGAGATTTGCTGCTCCGCCGTTTATCATTTCTCCTGCAAAACCGCCGGCACAGCGAAGCCCTTTAATTGTCTTCGCCTGATAAGCCTGTCCATTCGTAATGGTTCCAGTCTGCATCGAACCAACATAGCCACCGGCTGCACCGCCATTCGCCAGTTTTATTTCATCCCGGTAATTTTCTCTTCCTGCGACAACATTGTATCCATATATATATTTCCCAATAATCGCATCAAGTTCTTCTTGACTGTTTACTTTACCATTCTTTGCAAGATCACTTCCGTAACCTTTATATTTACCAACGAATTCTACCCAATCATTCCAAGTTTTATAATCCATCAAGGCAAGTGGACCGTAAACTGCCGTATTTTCTTCCGTCGGATAGACAACACTGAGTGCTCCCAGGATGTTATCTGCTTTTACCAGTCCCCACAACAAGGACAGGTTTCCGGTACTTGCCGTATCAGCTGACTCCATAAGTCCTGTGAAGCCACCAGCAATTTCTTCTCCGTATACCGAGCGGATTCTTACTGCTTTACAAGTACCTGTTGGTCCGGTATAGTCTTTACCTTTCCATTTCTTTGTATTGTTTCCCCAGATGTGACCACCTTCATTATGTCCTGCATAACCTCCGGCCATACCTCGTTGTACCTGTGTTGTGGAAGCCGCATCTGCACGAACTGCACCACCACAAGGAATACAAGTCGTAGAGCTGTTTCTGATCGTCGGTACAAAGTCCTCCGCTAATGATGCCAATGTATCTGACACATTAACAAGACCATCTAAGATACCAGTATCGCCAAGGACATTTGCCACATTTCCTGGCTGCAAGTCTCCCACATAACCACCGGCTGTAATCTGGCCAATGATATAAGAGAAGTTATTTGCATTGGAATCCTGAATGTGCCCACCAGAAATCTTTCCGGCAAATCCACCGGCATCTCCAAGAACATCATTTGCTGAGGCATCGGATGCAGTATTTTTCCAAGAAGCCTTTACTGCAAATCCTCCAACATTTCCTGTGACATTTGAATGCTCAATTGTAGAAACAACGACATTTAATGCATCCAGCACATTATTGATTCCTATCGATTTGCCAAGTACGCTCAATCCTTTTCCAACAGAAGCTGCGGAACCAATATTCATATATCCGATATATCCACCTGCATATCTGGCACCGGTTACCGCATATGTGCTTATATTTTCATCATAATATGTTGGTGCTTCATTTGCTTCCAGATCCTTCGGTTCCTTTACAGTAGTATGCTTCAGATTCGTAACATCACAGTAGCTTATCTGTACACCGCTTCCGTAACCGATAAATCCTCCGGCACTTCCAGAATTGCTATCGTCTGTTTTCATTTTGTTGGCAGTAACAGTAAATCCGTTGTCTGACTTGACTCCGGCATACTGTACATATGGAATGTAGGCATTGATCAGGTTCAGCAAATCTCCTACATTAATATTCAGCCCCTTGATACCTCCAAGAATGCTGATTCCGCCTCCAGCATCTGCCAATGCTCCGGAGTAAACATTTCCACCAAAGCCTCCTGCATAAGATTGCCCGTTTACATGATCCAGATTATACACAGAATAATAGTTACCTTCTCCTGCATCCTGGTTGTTAACCGTTCCACTCTGGAAGTTTCCGGCAAAACCGCCTGCTGTATCTGCAGCAACTCCGCCTTTATCAACATAAGTAACCGTGCACTCTGTATAAGAAGGAAGCAAGTACGTGACAGCACCTAACAACTTATTTGCATTTAACAAAGCCTTAACATCCGCTTCACCAGCTACATCTGCAAGCCCTCCGGTCTGTGAAGAACCTACAAATCCTCCTGCAAAACCATCTGTATCATTTGCTGTTACTTCTTTTAAATTTTTCACATCGGACTTAATGATCTCACAGCTGTTACTCTTTCCGATGAAACCACCGGCCGTATAATCCACTACTTCGCCGTTGGAATTTGTACCTGTTGCTTGTACAGTCATGCCTCCTGCGATGCCATTTACATGAGCTTCGTTGATTTTGACTCTGACACCTTCTGCCACAGAAAGCAGATTTTCTACTTTCAGCAAGTTGTTCAGTCCTAACAGATTCAAAGTCAGTCCGTTTCCACCTGCCAGATCTCCTGGACCTGCACAACCAGCAAAACCACCGACTCTGTTTTTTGCTGTAACAAATTTTACCTGATTTAATGTTACAGTATCCACATCTCCACCAACAGCCTCACCAAGCGCTCCGCCGGCATAATTTTCTTTTGCTTCTACTGTATATCCATCATTTACTCCAGTCACCGTTACATGATGCACAGTAAATCCAAGGAAGTTTCCGATTCCAAGCGTATTATTTAAAAGTCCTGTGACATTTGCTGTTGTTACACTTCCTGCAATACCGCCGACACGATTTTCACCTGCCGTAACTGTTTTTAATCCTGTAAGCACATTATCTCTTTGGGCTACACTGCTCGCATCTCCTCCGCCATGTTTCCAATACGGAAGTTTATTTAAATATTCGGAACTGGATTCTGCAATATAGACGCCATCACCGCCACCAAGAATACCACCGGAATAGCTCTTACCAGCCTCAACTGAAACTGATGAACAATCCATGTTACATCCCAAGATTGCTGATGGTGCAATTCCTACAAGTGACAAGAGCATACCTGCTTTTTCCGGATTACTCGACAAAAGACCTGTCAACAAGTCTTTCACTGTTGTTAAAAGGCTTGCATCCTTGACTTCTTTATTTCCAAGGTTTGTAATCCATCCAACTGTTGAAATACCACTCACACCACCGGCATAACTTCCGCTTGCTTTAACTGCAATGCTTCCGCTCGCTCCACAGTTGACTGCATAGCTGTTTGTCTGTGCTCCTACAATACCACCTTGATAATTGTCACCGGATACTGAGACATTACATCCTGTCAGATTGCAATTTAACAAGATACTCTGTGGCTGCATTACTCGAATAAGTTCAACACCTACATCACTTAACAAACCTCGGATTTCCGCATCTCTGCTGATTCCTGCAAATCCTCCGCCGTATTTTTTTGCCGTTACAGAATAACTACTGTTTTTCACGGAGCAGTCAAAGATTCTTGTTCCTACCTGCTGTCCTACAAAACCACCTGCATAATCTTTATCCGCAGCTCCGATAGTTCCTGCCAGATTCTCTACATGACAGTTTTTGATATTTACATTTTTGTATCCAGTAGGGATTAAACTACCAACCGGCAATGCATTCTTCAGAAGAATTGTGATCAAATCTCCAAGTCCAAGTCCCGGTATAACATTTAATAAAGCCGATAATGCTTTAACTGTCACCCCAAGTGCCTGGGAAAGTCCCTCATACTGCGTAACACCTTCTGTGTAACCGACAAATCCACCTGTTCGATCATTAATATTCGTAACGGAAACTATTCCTGTCACATCGCACTTTTCTACAACAACATCGCCTACCATTCTTCCGGCAAAAGCTCCTGTTGCATAGATTGTCGGATCCTTTGCTCTGGCATTTAAAAGAGCCTCCAATGTGTCCTTTAAATTTAAGTTTAATTTGCCAAAAGTCAGAATTCCTAGAAGGGTATCTACTGTTCCTCCAAGTATTCCTCCAAGCAAGGTTGTCAACCCACTGATAATCGTTTGTGTATCTTTGTGTTTATTTGTATTATTTTTTACGTCTACATTATGAAGTTCTAGATTGGAAACCGTAACCGTTCCGGCGCTGACACCAATATTGTTTACATTAACCTCATTCGTAATTGTTCCAAAAAATCCAATTCCTATATACTTAGAACCATCCATTGCTTCTGTCTGGTTCACATTCACATTAGAAATCACAGGTCTTCCAGTTGCCAGAATAGTGTTACCATCCGTAATCTTTGTTTGTCCATCTGCTAACTTAGCACCTTTGATATCCCCCGATACCATAAGTGGTGTCCAAAGATCATCTTCTTTATTTGAGTTCACACCATCCTTTGATAAGTCAATATCTCTGAAAATGATGTAATTTGCATTGGATGAATATTTAAGATTGCCGTATTCACTCCTTAATTTATATTTATCTATATTTTTATCAGGAAGACCATTTTCATTGACTCCACAAATTTCACCGGTTCCAACAGTAAGTCCGCCCAGTAATGTCCCTAAAAGACCACCTACGCCTTTAAGCAAACCTGCAAGAATGTTATCGTCGGAAAGGTTTACATTCGCCAGCTTGTATTTACCGTTCTCTACACCGTTTGTTTTATCTTTATAATATAGATATGAGTTTTCTCCTTTGACATTGTCCGGCTTTGGGTTTATAAGACCGTGCGTAGTTGCACCTTCTTTTGCTACAGCATCCAGGCCAAGGTCCGCATCTCCCGGATAATAAGGACTGTAAAAAGGATTGCTACCAACCAGACCACTTACCAAACCCGGTTTGTAATAAACATACAGTCTCGGAGTTACGCTCTTATTGCTTCCAATTGCCCGCAGCTGTGACTCATTTCCAATAAGAATATATTTCTTCCCGGAAACTTCTACATATAGCTGTCCCGGTTTTGTTCTTCCATCTGCATGCTCACCATCTAGCCACTGAACTCCATTCGCCGCTTTTTCTGTCAATTGATCCGCAACTAATTCAGGCTTATCTGAATTAAATTTCTGCGATAACACATAATTATGAGACTTACTATAAGTCAGATACGCCTGATCTTCACCATCCGGATAGATCATCTGCCCCATACCAAACTGTGGTGCATCATAATCTAATGACATAACTGGTTCCGTTTCAGATTCTTCCTGTGCAAGCACCATCAACTGATATGGATTGTATATGTAGATTGTATCCGTTTCCTTATCATACAGCGTTGGTGTTTCGTTTTCTTCTAGTTTCGTGCCTGTGATAGTTCCGGTAAATGAATCCGGTACTGACCAAATCTGTTCCGAGTTCATCTGGATGTCATTCATCAAAATGTACTGAGCATCTGCACCGTATTTCAGCTCTGTGCCTTCACTCTTTACCACTTCTCCAGAACCAATCTGTCCATCCTTATCACCTGTGTAAATATAAGCATCTGAACCAATCTGTTTTAATTGTTCATAATTATAAATGCATATTTTACTATCCTTATAATAAGCATCTATATTATCTGTTGATTCCGCTTTAACATTTCCACCGGACGATTCCGATTCGTCATTTTTCGAGTTTTCACTTGTTTCCTCCGATATCTTAGATTCGGATTCCGTGGTGCCATTTATTTCATCTGAAACTGTGGACTCGGTTGATACTTCACCATTACTCTTATTGGCATCATCAGAAAGTGCCACTTGACTAGTGTTGGTACCCGATGGATTTACATCTGCTGCATCCGCAATATTCACTTGAGAAAATAAGATAGCCATACATAGTATTACTGCGATAATTCTGTTCTCTATCCTTCTTTTTTTCTTCATATCTGGACCTCTAATCTTTTGTCTTCACTTGTTACTTTAATTTTTTCCTTTTTAGCCATTTTTGCTGCTTTGCTGCCTCCTGAAAGCATTGCATCAGCTGATTGGAAAATGCTCCGCATTCACCATTTGAAATCATCTGGATTGCCTCTTCAGGTTCATATTTCCTTTTGTATGGACGATCATTGATCAATGCATCGTAAGCATCAACAATCCCAACGACCTGTGCACACATCGGAATCGCATTCCCTTTTAAACCGTCCGGATATCCTGATCCATCATATCTTTCATGGTGATGTCTGCATATTTCATAGCTATATTGATTCAGCTTTTCCGTTGTTACCCCCCTCTGGGAATCTCTGGGTCATCGCTGCACCTACTAATGGATGTTGCTTTACTACATTCATTTCTTCATCCGTCAATTTTCCATTTTTATTTAAAATTTCAAGTGGTACTTTTATCTTTCCAATATCATGAATCGGTGCCAAATGAGCTACTGACGCTATTTCTTCATCCGTAATCCCGTATTCCGGATATTTATTCTGCAATTGAAGATATACCTGTTTCGTATAGAAACTGATATCGTCTTGGTATCCTGCTTCAACTAAATGATTATGATTCAATAGAGTAGTTAAAAGTGATACCATATCCCAATACTGCTTTGCCATATCCTGTTCTTTTTTTATGAGTTCTCGTTCCATCTTTATAACTGTGTTCTGGACAATCTTCTCATTATGTAAGGTAATAATTGCAGTATTCTCATTTGCATCTATATATTTTTTTGCTTCCATCCAAACATATGCATTCTTATCTTTTCCGGTAATTCTACGGTACGGAAGATCTTTTTCCATACATCCATCAACTAATCTTTCTTCTAATCCTTCACTTGATAAGAAGTCCTGAACCATTTTTTTGTCAGAAGCATACACGTATCTTTCTACATATTGGCTTATGAACTCTTCATAGTTTTCTGTTTTTCTTGCTTTCTCATATACTTCACGGATATGTGAATACACACACTCGTAGCTTTTTTCCTTTAAGTTCAGTTTTAATACAACATAAAATCTTCCAAAATATTCATCTTCTCCAGGGCGGATAACGTCTGAAACCTTTACACTCTCTAATTTATTATTGTATGTATTCTGCAAGCTCAACAATATTTTATGTATCTTGCAGGTATCTTCCAAATTTCTGGAACAAAAACGATCTTCTTCCAAACAACGATTAATTGCCATTGTTTCCTCTACACACGATATAATTTCCATCAGAGAAATATTCTCCGGTTGTTTTGCCAGCATATAGCCACCATTTATCCCTTCACAGGCAGTGACTATTTTTGCATTTTTCAGTTTTTTCGCTATTTTAGGAACATAATTAGCAGAAACATTTAGCTTCCGTGATAATTCTGATGTAGATACCATCCGTTCCTGTGCTGCTAAGTAACATACAATTCTAATTGCGTAATCTGTTGAATTTTTTAGTTGCATCGTTATCCCTCTAATCTAAACCCTGCAAAGTCTTAGTTTATATCAAAAAAATATTCAGAAATTGATATATTCAATGTTTTTCACCGATAATTTTTCTCATTAATTTTATATTATACGCTATTAAATTTATAAATATAATGTGCAACGAACGAAAAATTTTTAACGTTTTTTTGTTCGAAGTGCTCCATTTTCGATTAACAGGCAAAAAAAACGAACCACACTAACCATGTTGTTGTGTGATTCGTTATCTTTTATAACAATTCTAATATTTTTAATATTATGAATCTCATCTTTGCCTCTCCAAAAGATTCTTAAAAATTCTACATTACTTCAAGAACTCGAATTGCTATCAATCCAATTCGAACACTAAGCACTTCTGCTGGATTATTAAAATCTATATTCGTTATTTCTATTATTTTCTGCAAACGATATGAAGCAGTTCGATAATGAATAAACATTAATTCAGAAGTCTTTTTTAAGCTTTGGTTGACATTCAGATAACATTCCAATGTATCAACCAGCTCTCCATTTTTCTGAATATCGTGCTGGCGAAGTTTATTCAATGACTCTGGTATAAACGCTTGCAACTGATTTATATCTTTCATCTTTTCCAGTACATGATTAAAGAATCCTATCTTTGTACTATCTATAACTGACTTATCCTCGTCTCCGATTATTCGTCTAATAACTTTAATATATTTAAGCGCAATTTTAGAAGATTTAAAAGACTCCTTCAATTCATGGTATCCTGTGACAGTTTTACCTATACCAATCAGAAAATCTATTTCAACTCCCCTATTAACTAGAAATTCTTGTATCGTTTGCTGCAGTTTCTCCAGTTTTTTACGAAATTCCAATCCGGTTTCCCGTTCCGTTTCTCTGTGAATATATACAATCTGGTTGGTTTGCAAAAAAATATGCTCCCTCGGTAAATAACGTATAATTTCCTTTTCGACCATTTCTGTTTCTTTTATCTGGGCATTGGTAAATTTTTCTATATTCTTTATTGCATCCATACGGAAAGTGACAACCCGATATATCTCTGCATCATTAAGACCAAGCATACCTGCAACTTCATTTTCTTCATCATTTGACAGCGAACCATCCAGCATACGATATTCCAAATCTCTTAGATGTCGTTTTTCAAGATTCTCTTCTATTACATGTCTGATCAAACTAAACTGTAATGTAATGATAATATTCTCTAATGCGATAAAATCCAATTTTCCTAACGGTTCATTCTGTTCTGAAACAACAAAATACATTTCTTGCCTTTTAAAAATATCGAGTTTCTTAATGTATTCAACATACTTCGTATTTTTCCTTTTTTGACACAAATATTGATATCTTGTGATAATTTCAGGCTTATATTCCGTAATATTTTTTTCCATTCTAAAATCCTGTGTTTCCGAATTACTTGAAAAAAAACAGGTTCCATCTGCGTTATATAAACCGACCGGATTCCCGAGCATGGTACTGATCAAGAAAAATATTCTCTCTATAGATTCCCTTGAATCTATCATGTTCAGTAAAATATTACTTAAATTATCATGTGTCATCTTAAAATATTTCAGTTTTGCAGTTTCAATATCACACAACTGAAGTAGTATATGCTTAATAATTCCCCAAAAATACAAATCCTCAGAAATTTCTATCACGGGCAAATGATACTCCTGCGAAAATTCCATTAAAATATTAAACAGTCTTTTCAGGTGTTCAGTTCTCTGATAGCACTTTACTATAAATCCACTTATCTGCTTTTTATCCAATTCTTTTAAATGATACAAAAAAACATCTTCCTCTGTATCCTCATAGGCTCTCATACTCGTTAGGAGCAGCTCCCCCCCCACCAGGAATTTTTCCATTTCTGGCATTTCAATGATTCGGGCTCCTTTAATTTCACGATCAATTCCGGAATGATCACTTATCAGCTGCATTTCCGGGAATTTGTTTGATTCAAGCAAGTCCTTTACTGTATACCCCATTTGTATTCCCTTCCTTTTACAATTGAATTGATTCATCTTTCTTTTGCTTTATTATGCCATATCTATTTTAATATATTGGTGGAGTTATTTCTATAATTTTTTTTCATATTCTCTAGTTTGTTTTCTTAGCTATTCTGATAACCCATCGGCATCTGGTTTTATAATCTCCGAGACCTTTATGCCCTTTAGTAGATTGTCATAAGTTTGCTGCACATCCAGCAATATTTTATGTACTTTACAATGCTCTGTTGCATTTCTGGAACAAAACCCATCCTCTTCTAAACAACGATTTAATTTCATGGTTACTTCCGTGGAGGATATTATGTCAAACAGAGAAATATCTTCTGTTTTTTTCACAAGTGAATACCCACCTTTTATTCCTTCGCAAGCTGTAATTATATTCGCTTCTTTTAATTTTTTTGTGATCTTTGGAATATAGCTTTCTGGAATCTTTAATTCGTAAGCTAACTCAGACGCAGTGATTACTTCACCACGACAAGCCAGATAATATACTATTCTGATCGCATAATCCGTTGTAATTTTTAATTGCATAATTGCTCCTCTCCAAAGCAGGAAAAATCCCGAATTATTATCCTTGCGCTTCATCTTTTATCGCCTCAAGTCTAATAAATTCGGGATATTGTATAACCTTTCCTCTTTACCTCATTATCAGCTTTTTCAGTTCTTCTTTTTTATTCCTTTAAAGAATACCATACCAACTATACTGATAGCAAGAACTAAAAACATCAAAACCATCAGGCCATTGTTTGCAAGTGTTCGTCCTGTTACAGGCGGTTCCATTGTTGATTTATTAATAAACGCAATGTTTATTTCTTTGTCCATCTTGAAAGATGCATCTCTTCCATCTGTGGCGGAACCATTATTTATTTTATATGTTGTCTTATAATTCTTACCCGGATCCTCTTCGGACACCTTATATGACCAGCCTGTCGGCAGACAATTAATCTTTACAGATTCATCTTTTTTTAATGTAAAGGTCGCTTGGTTATTTGCAAAAGAAAGGGGTATTGCTGTCGCCTTAGACCCTTTTGTAATATAAATCTGTCCGTCCTTAATCTGCGATATGCCCGGATCTGCTCCTGCAGGTGGAGTTGCTGTAAGTGTAAATGTAAATTCTTTATTCGGTTCCTGATTATATCCTGCCACTGTTTTACTGACTTGCAAGACAGTAGGTTTATAATACAGTTTTAATACGACAGGCTCTGATAAAGCACCGTTCTCCACATCCTTTTCTAATGTATTTCGCTTATCACTTTCATCAAATACATAATCTGGAAATGTTCCATCCGGCTCAGGGTTCGCAAACGCCTTAACGGTCTCGCCGTCAGCAGAAAATGAAATGGTTCCTGAAGTTGTCTTCTCAAGTTTTTCCGTTCCATCCGGTATCTTGAGATAATGCTCAACCTTTATTTCTTTTTTGGCTGTTTTTTTCCACTGTGCAACAATCTGATATCCTGTATAATTTTTAGATGCAAATACAGGCAGATTCGTATTATTTGCATATCCGTAATTCTCATCAGAAATCGTAAAGAGTTCACCGTTACTATATGTCTCTTGACTTAACTTACCAGCTTTGTTTTTCAGCTTCCATCCTATAAATTCATAGCCTTCGCAAGTGGGTTCTGCCCAACCTTCACCCATAATAAAGGTAGTACCTATAGTTCTTATTCCCTTTCCAGTTTCCAGATCCTTTCCATAAGAATGCATAGGAGTGTTGTTATAACTCCTTGTCTTCGGATTATCCGGAATGTTCTTCACATCTGCATTGTTAGGAAGCACTCCCATACCGGCACCGGAATTATAATGTACATATAGGCTACTGGATGCAACCATGAAAGAGGCAGAATATAAACGCCAGTCATTATCTGTTAGTAAAGGTTTTGCACCTCCCCACGCTAAATATCTGGTATAACCTTTTTCCTTCGCAGCTTTTTGTGCAGCCTGCCATTGATCATCATATATTTTAAAGGAATTATTCCCTCTTATAAGTGACGTAGCTGTCATTGCATCTATGTTACCAGCATCAGCATCATTCTTTTTTCCATCCCCACTAGGATTGTCGCCATGAGGCTGTCCATACATAACACCAATAGCATTTTGAAGTCCATTTGTAAATTCATACCCGGCTTTTGGCTTGGCAAAGAAAATTCGTACCTGTCTTATGTTTTTACTTCCATTATACGTTACTGGGTCCATATCTATGGTTTGATTATCTTTTACAGGAACCAGTGCTTGTTTCTCATAGTCCCACATAACTACGTCCAAACCTTCGCCGCTTCGGGTTTGATTCGTATATAGCCTTACTGTCACAGCCTGCTTTCCGCGCTCTTCTTTGTATGGTACTAAGGTAAAATTATAATCCTCAAATTTACCGGTTCGGACTTTCAAATCCATCTTATATTCATAAGAACAATTTTTTTCATCACCTCTAGTAGTTGTGTAGCTATCTGTCATCTTGGTAATTAAACTTAATTTACCTGGAGCCGATGAAACACTATCGCCTTTACTTATTGGCACCTCACTCACTCCGCTCTCAGAAGAGGCTTGAATGGAAGTACCATTCACCACCATATGTATTACACGGTAGCCTCTTTTCGTATGAAAAGCAGGAATATCTAAGTTGTAGCCTGACATTTCATAAACATCATCTGGTGTAAAAGTCCACATGATTTTGTCCTGATCTTTCAAATACTGCCAGCCATTCTTTTCACTATGCGCAATATTAATATATTCTTCTCCATTAATATCTTTTGTATTAATGAATATTCTGTAAATACTTTGTTCTTTATAGGTAATTGTAATCGTATCGTCTTTTACAAAGTTAATGGAATAGGTAGCTTTGTTTTCATTTCCATTTTCCTTCGTAATTGTCGCACCCTCTTGAGAAACAACGGATTCGATTATAAATCTTTTCGCTTTGGGATTATTTGCTTTTGCTGTGTCTGTGCCAGGAGTTACTGAAATTATAAAGTTTTCTCCCGCATTTACACGAATCTGATTCGATATATCAAGCGGCGCATCAAGGCTGCCATTTTTTTGGTGATTGTACCAGGTGTACAACTATCAGGAACTACTTCCTTTATGCTGACCAGATGATACTCCTGGTACATCATCGTTAGTTTCTGAGTATCATCCATTTTAATTGCAATCACACCATCCGTACTATAGTAAATGGTGCCATTATATTTTCCGATGTATACACAGTTCTTTCCATCTACTTTTGCACTCTTAAACTCGAAATGTCGGCCTTCTATAGATAGCTCTTTATGATCCGCAATTGCTCCAAATTGAATGACAGAAGGTGCTCCTGTAATTGGATTTCCATTGACATCTACATACTCTACTCTATTTGTTGAGGCTTCTTCTCCATTCTCGGCAACCGCCAGTAATTCTTCCTCCAGACTCTGTACAGACATTTGTTCCGGTGCATTCAGATCTGTTATCTGGTCTGCGGAATCCTCTGTTTCAGACTGTTCTCCTATATCAATCGTTTCTTCTGTCTCAGACTGCTGCTCACTTACTGGCTTCATTTCCCTATCTGTGTCTGATGCTTCAACTACTACATTTAAGGATAAAAAACATATAGAAAGAATCAAAATCCAAGAACATAAAATTTTTAAGTATTTTTTCCATATATTATGCCTCATCTTGTGATTCTCCCTTATTTCTTTTCTGCTTTTTATGGATTAAAACGCTTAGACAAATCAGTGAACCAAACAGCAATAAGAAATATCCCATAACAGGACTGTCATCTCCAGTCTTTACACTATTGATCTTTCCTGATTCATCTGAATTGGACGGACCAGATGGTTGTGACGGGTTTGAGGGCTGTGTTGGATTTGGCTTCTCTTCTCCAATATAACTATTCTTAAAAGAGATTGCTTCTATTTTCTCCCCCTTCTCATTTGCTACAATTGTGACAACTTTTAACTGATTCGATTCATTATAGTAAGCCTCGACAGTCACATAGTACCTGTTTTGATCATATTTATAATCATCCTTTTTTTCTGTCGTCTGATAAATGTTATAATGATACTGTCCTGCTGTTTTTACATTCAGTATAATCTCTGTTGCTGCATTCTTTTCCATTGTCCAGGAATACTGCATATTGCAGCTTCCGGCGGGCATTGGTGCGTCGCTTTGATCTGTTGTCATAATATAAGAAAATTCATCTGCAATGCCTTCCACTTCACTGTCAAAAATCTGTCTCACCGGAATTTTTACTACAGTACAATTATCAGATGCAAAAGCTGATATCTGCATGCTCAGAAAAAGGAGCATAGTCACCAATATGATAGTTACTTTTTTTAAATCAAGGATTTTCATGTTTTTTCTTTCCCTTCTTCATTTTTCTATCTACTATCAATAGTACGATAATAAGCAAAAGTATCCAGTAAATAGCCGGCACCTGAATCATCATTTCTTTAAATTCATCAATTCCCGTTCCCAGATTCTTGGCTTTCTCTTTCTCAGGATAGACCTGATCCGTAAGCCTTCCTACTAATATATTTCTTCCATTTGTCATCTCTGAAGTACATGTTATCAGAAGAACCAAATGGTCATTTTCCGTAAGTTCAAAGTTTCTTTTATATAAAGCATTGTCTGATATTTCCTGCAGACACGCCTGTTTTGCTTCCGGTTCCTCTGAACTGACACTGAACAGCCGTTCATTATAAGCATCTGCCTGGATCAATGCATAAAATTCAATTCCATGATCTTTTCCATCAAAAAAAAGATTTCCGTATGGATGTTCGTCAAAATACTCCTTATCTGTGAATAGCCCCACATCTCCAAACATCATGTGTTTTTCCATATGGTGTCCATAAATCATATTGTTAAAATCGGAAAAATCCGGTTTGTTTGCACAGTGCAAAAATATGGAACCACTTAAAGAATACTTGCCTTCGGCATCCGTATTCATATAAGTATCATCATCTTCTGCCTGAAGCAGCGGATAATTAACGTTTGTTTCATTTATTCGAATCCAGCCAATAATATCCGGATTGATTTTCTGCAATTCTTCAAAAGATTTCGTATGTTTTTCTGTTGGAATATAGGCTTCGTAGTTCTTCGCATCAGCCGCCTGATATACCTGATTGGAATCCCATAACATATAGCATGACAGGAACATTACCATAAGAATCAGCAATAACGCTATAAAATTCACCATATGATCGACTATTTTGACTAAAAACTTTGCTGCTTTTTTCATATGAAATATTCCTGAAATTTCCTTTCTTATTGCAAAAGGGAATGCGACGGAGTATCGCCGCACGCATTCCCTTTGCTGTTTCTTTTATGATTTTATAAAATTATTTCTGTACTTTTTTGCGTTTGAAAGCAACGAATCCAAACAGTGCTACAGCACAAAGAGCAACCATCAGAACGTATGGAAGAGTGTTCATGATAATACCAGTTGTTGGTACGTTGTTGAATTTGTTGGTTACGTCAACAATGTTCTTTTTCTGGCCGAGTTTACCACTGGCTGTAATTGCTTCATTGTATTTTGTTGCTGCTTTAGATGTCTCTACACCATTAAGTGTAACTACAGTGCTTCCCTTGTAGTTTGCTTTTGCAGCCTCAGTAACTTTAATTGTTGTTCCTACTGGAAGTTCTGTGAATTTCATATTTTCGTTATCTTTCAGTTTAAATGTATGAGTCTTGCCATCTGTAAGATCAATCACAGTACCATTTGCTTTTACGCCACCAAGAGTTGCCTGATCTGTTCCTGCTGGGAAAGTAAACTCTGCTGTGAAGTCAAATTCTTCATTAGAATCAGGTGCAGTTGCATCTTCAGAGTTTACATTCTTTACAACCTTCTTCAATACATTTAAGGAACCGTTTGCAGTATAGTCAGGATCTGGATTTGAAGGATCTGGTCTTTCACCTGTACCTGCTTCCTGAACATAAGTGTTGACAAATTTGAAGCCATTCTTGTCTGAATCTCCAATATCCACTTTACCGATTATTCCTGTTCCTTCTTCAAATTCCTCGCCCTTGTCATCTTTTAATATATTTACAATAATCTTATTAATCTCAAATCCACTATCTGTATCTTGAACATATACATCCATTCTGTATTCTGCCTTGGACATGATTAACTCTTCATATTCTGTTTTTGCAACAACTGGATCAGCCTCTGCATTCTCTTTTACTGTATAGGAATATTTACCAGCCTCAGTAAAAGTTCCGCAATCAATCTTAGCTCTTTTTGTGGTTGTTCCAAGATCAGTTGATTCAAAACTGATTGTTGGAATTGTAACAGTATGAGCAGTCTTTATCACATCATTTCCATCTGTAATCTGTGTTGCAGTAAAGCTGAATTTTTCTGCCTTTCCCACCTCAGTATTATAGATCTTACTGATATAGGCTTCCTTTGCATTATTTGTTGTGTCTGTCGTTGTTTGATCCGCTGCCATTGCCGGCATTGCCAGTCCCATTGTCATAGCACCTGCTGCGACAATAGCGAGCATTTTCTTGGTGAATTTTTTCATGCTCATTTTAGTTCCTCCCTTGTGAATTCTTTTGTTTTTTATTTGATTAATGGATCCGGTAATTAAATTCCCCTGCTCCGAATAATCGCGATGACTTTTCCTTTGACATCTTTTATATCAATACAACCATAAATTCGGCTGTCCGATGCCTGAGGTCTGTTATCTCCAAGTATAAATACCTGGCCGCTCCCGACTGTGACCGGGAAATCCACTCCATCTTTGAATTGGGTGGTATCAAAGTAAATGTCCTGAGATATCTGTTCTGCACCATTTATCTTTAGTCCGTTTTTGGTAATGTCAACGGTGTCTCCCGCTACCGCCACAACACGTCCGACCGTGGTTCTGCCGTCGTCTTTAAACACTGCAACGTCACCGGAAATAAACCTTTTATCCAATCGGTAATACATGACCAGATCACCGTCTTTGATTGCCGGTTTCATGGAGACATCATTTATTCTTACAATTCCATAGAGAAATGTAAAAATAAGAAATACTGCTAAGATAATAAATGCAATCTTCAATAACAACTGAACAATATCCTGTGCTACAGATGTTTCCTGTACTATATTGTTGTTTTCATTTGACCGTTCAGTTTCGTTCTTCATCCTATCCTTCCATAAAAATGGATGCCCATAACCCTTCTAGGGGATTTATTTGTTTTATGTCAACTCAGACATCCACGGTATTAGTTTGTACCCTTTATTATAGTGGTTTATTTTTTTATTCCAATGCAACAAACATGTAAAATGTCTGATGTATTTTTGCAAGTTTTGTTCCATAGCAGTGTTTATCTTATTTTCCGTCTTCTTCTGAAAAACAGAATCATGATAATACTTATGGCAAATAGTAACCATACATGCCTGCTTGTTCTCAGACGAACCCCTGTTTCCGGTATTAATTGTGTGTTTTCGTTTGTGATTTTTAACTCAATCACATCTCCTCGTGCAGCCTCAATCCGCTGTTTCATGACAGCTGTATTTCCATTCGATGTTGCCTGCACTGGATTTGAATACTTATCATTCTCTTCTTTTTTAGAAATCGAAACAGCGTATTTTGATGTATCAACAGTTTCTGTTACTATGATATCCGAAGATATATCTACATTTTTTAATGTAACTTTATCTCCATGTTTCAAAGAAGTTCTAATTGTCTTGCTACGCAGCTTTTGACCATCTTCCCAATAGAGAATTTCCATATCAAATGGCTTCTTGCGGTTTCCAAGTGGACCAGTGACTTCCTTTGTAATCTCAACCGTCACCCCGCCTTTTTGCGGATGATTGACGATATGTCTGTCCGAAACAGCTCTCCAGGTATTTGTCATCGATGATTTCTCATATAGGAATAAAATATCGGATTCTACATCGACCATATATAAATTAAAGTTATCCTGATACTGTGTTTTGGTTTTATCTGCTTTGTCCTTTTTGTTTGGAGTAACAGATTCTACCATCCAGTATCGTCCGTTCTCAAAGTCCTCCGGTAATTGAAGCATTCCATTTTCATCTGTTTCTAAGGAACGATACGTCGTACACGTTTTTCCATCCTTTTTCAGAACGATATCGTCCTTGCTCTGTGTATTGTCATAATCTACTGTATATCCTGTATCATCCGCATATTCTTTCGTAACATCATCATACGGTACTTTGTAGAACAGAAAACCTGCACCAGCAAGTCGGTTTCTTGGAAGATCATCCGTCTTTAAGAAACTTCGTTCAGCAAGATTGAAATGCAGATTCTGCACTTCCAGTTCCATCTTGGAAACATCCTTGAACTCATTCCCATCCTTTGGGAATAATTGTTGTCCATTTGAATCGAAATACTGAATCTCTGGATAAATAACTTCATAATATAGGAAACCATCCCCGTATTCCGAAGAATAATGTGTCTTTCCTATCTCAATTTCTTCCACCTTATATTCCACCGGATTTCTGTCCTGGAATAGTGGAACATTGTCGACTGTGTGTTCCCATCCGTTCTCTTCATTCAGCAGGAATTCCTGTCCTGTAGAAATTCCATTCTGATACAATCTGATTTTCACCTGTTTTTCCATCAGTGCATCATTTGGATTTCCCCATGTCTTTTTGATATGCAGAGTGCCTGTTTTAGCAAAATTTCGGATATTAAGGCTGGTATCTCCTCGCTGAAGCAGAACGGATTTTCCGTTTATCTTACCATCAACTGGTGCTGTAACAGCCTCCTGATTTTCGTTAGCCTCCCTATCCACCAATTTTGCATCAGTGATTTTGAATGCTCCATTGGCAATCTCAACTGTGATCTGTATATCTCCTGTGTCTACATATCCCGTCGGTAAGTTTGTCTCTCGCAACAAATACGTCTCAGTTGCCGTTCGATTCTGTTTGTTCTCATCTTGTAACGGAATATGAAGTTGTGCGATTCCGTATTTATCAGTTGTTACCGTTTCCTCCTCAACACCGTTCTTACTGACAGCAAAATTGATCTTCTCCATTCCCTGTCCGGTAGACTCATCAAATTTGTTCAGTGTGAGTATTCCCTCTTTCTGATAACGGTTCTCCAATTCAATCGTAAGAGTCTCACCACCGCGTCCAATTCCACGTCCTGTGAATTGAATTCCACTTTCTGGATATGCTTCCCATGAATTTACATTATCTCCTTGTTCATGAGAATTGCGAACATTGTACCAACCCGAAAATTTTACATTCGAATCTTTTGGCTTATAGTTGTACTCTTTTAATGTGTATTTCCAGAATGAGTCCGCCTTAACGATCCACGTACAGCTTGTATGTGTTTCATCTGTCCATGTACCTACAACTTCTATTGGAGCATCCTCCGCTTGCGGAGCTTCTGCATCCGGTTTCTGGCTATCTTCTGAAGGAAGCACAAGTTTCATATGCTCATGAAATGCAGGTGGCTGAGGTTTTCCATCTAAAAGCTTTTCATCCATATCTACCTGGATATAATAATCTTTCTTGACTTCCTCTATTGCTTCCGGCATTCCGACAAAATCTTTCTTTACTGTCAGGTAACCATTTTTTGCTACAATACGGCCGTCAATATGCCACCCATCGGACATTTCACTTTTGAAAGAATACCAATAAATGGTGAAGAATTCGGTATCTAATTTCGATGGCGGAATTTCCCTGTCTCCGATGCGAATCATACGTCCACTTTCACGAATTGTCTGGAATACCTCTTCATCGGAAGGAATTCTATCTATCTTGTAGATATAGTCTCCATTTCCAATATATCCCTCATCTGGTTTAGTTCCCTGCAAAAGTTCTTGCACTCTCTTATTTCCATCCGCATACTGTTCCCACGTAGATGGATTCTTATTTCCAAGAACTGGAACATCATGCAATATACTTGCCTTCACATTACAGTTTGCCACGGCAACCGCACTTGTATAATCGTCTACATTCGTGGTTGGTAATGCTACCGAACCATCTTCCGGCATCGCTGACTTACAGATATAAAACTGTACCTGTTTTCGATTTTGGTTACTCACCTTACGCCACGCTGCATAGAGGGTGATTGGCTGTCTTGCATTATTATTTATAAGATCAGAAATAGAATCCCCTGCACCGCATTCCTGCCACTTTCCGTCTTTGTTTCTGTAATCCCAATGATCGAATTCATACTGTTCCAACTCTTTGCTGTCATTATCTTCATGATCATAAACTAGCGGATATGGTGACTTGACGTTATGTTTTCCAGCTTCTATTTCATTCTCATAATCATCTGTATGTCTTGTCTTATTTCCAACCTGAGGGGTCAACTTAGATTCTTTTGGAAGCTTCTTCATATAACGGGTCGTATTATAGATCACTCTGACCGTTCCGGGGTTCTGGGGTTTGTCTGCAATCACCTCATAAGATGAGGTAATATTAGGCAGTTCAAATTTTACCTTATCATCTCCGGACGGTTCCGGAAGAACCTCATTTTCGTCCCTGTCATTAGATGTACAACTCCAGACAATCTCCTTGCCATAATACTCACCTTCTAAACTTGCCCTCTTTGGTACTTCCACAGTATATGCTTCCCCATGGCCTACATACTGTCTCTTAATCGCCTCTCTTTTGGTCAGGTTCAGTGGATCCAACACTTCAATCAGATGAAAACTTCCCTCTACACTGAAATGTCTTCCTGCCAGCCCAACCTGAGAAGAAAGTCCTGTCAAACGATCAAAATAATTTTCGATTCTGTCTGGATTCAGTGGGTTTGGCTGTGAGAAATAATAGACAGATACATCTTTCCCGTTTTTCAGGACAGGAATATACCATGTACCATCGTTGTCCTTATAAGGGTGCTGTACAAACACACGGCTGTCTGTCGCATAACCAAACAGAATCTTCTCTTTCTGATCTGCGCCGGGCTCCAGCTTGCTCGGAGTGAAACCAAACTCACTGTAAATTTTAGAAATCGTATCATCTGGTTTAGCTCGCAAATAATAACGACTGGCTCGGCCACTGTTTGCTTTGATTATGTAATGCTGCTCAGCATTGAGGTTCTTTATCAGCTTATAATGTCCATCGATAAATACATAAAAACTGATATTTGCTTCTTTTGTTGCTGCCGGTTTTTCTGTATTATCAGGAACAATCACATATGGACGTACTGCATCATCTGGCTGAATAGTAAAGCTCATGGTATGCTCTGATTTATTTTTACTCCATGTAACTGCTGAAAGAGTACCATCTTCCTTTCTGCATTCCCAGTTTATATCCTGCGTTTGTTCTTCTACACGCGGCTTTGTACTAACTGTTCTTGTAAGTGTTGACTTTCTTGCAACAAAATCAATTGCCGGAAGATCACGCAAAGCTGTTTGGCTGTAAACCTGTCCATCGTCATCCTGTACTGTCACACTGTAAAAACCGTTATATCTATTATCGTCGTGTTCGAATAAGGTCTTTGCACTCATGGTATCAATTTTTTCTCCATTTGGCAGGTAATACACATCCATCGGCTCTCCGGACTTTCCTATATAAATACATTCATGACCTTCTATCGTGTATTTCCCTGCATTATGGATTGTATCGTAATCTCTCTTGGAATAATAAAAACGCTCTTTTGCTTCATTTTGAATAGAACCATCGTAATGAAATTTTTCAAAATGCTTTTTTAACTCATCATTAGAAATATAATAATAAACTGTTCCCGGCTTTGTTGTAGTATCTTTTATAACAGGAATTTCTTCGTTTAGAACATTATATCTCTCATTATTTACAAAAGTATAGAATTTAATGTTCAAGGTTGCTGGTGCAAAAGTGTTGCATGCAACCGTATATGGTTGCTCTATCTTTCCAATAGAAAAGGTTAGTTTATCGCCCTGTTTCACCGGAGAAATTGTTTTATTTTCATCCTCACTGGCACAAAGCCAGTCGCTTTCCTTCGTATCTCCAGGATCAACGGAAATTGTGACCGCAGAATCTTTCTTATAGTAACTCACAGTTCGATTTCCATCCGGATTGATCACTGTAACCGAATAGAAACTGTTCTTATTCTGCTTAATCTGGTCTGAATTATTATCCGGAATTTTTTCGCCATCAGATGCTCCTTTTGGCATATAATAAACGTCTGTTGGTACAGTTGCTTCCTGCTTGTCCAGGTTATAAGATACATATTGCTGTCCTTTATAAGTTACCACTGTCGCCTGTGCTAATGTCTTCTCACCACGGACTGTATATGGAAAATAATTTCCGGACTGTGTTTCCTCTGCATTCAAGCCGAACTCTCTATAAATCTCAGCAAGATCACTGACAGATAAATAGCATCTGCCCTGACGGTTCCATTTATACACCTTTTTCAGAGAATCAGCCGGCAGCTTTCGAACCTCATTGTCTGCATATATATAAAACTGAATGTCAAAGGCTGTCTGATCCGCTCTCTGGATCACATAAGACTGTGTGATTTTTCCAATTGCGAATCTCGTCTGGTTCCCCGATTCCCGTATACCATCTATCACCTTATCGTCTGTTCCCATACAGGTCCATTCGATCTGGTCTGTCTGGTCTGGCAATTTGGGATTAAAGTCAGCCACAGCTTCTTCCACTACAGTTCCTGTTAATGCATAACGAATCCGATCCTGCCCTTCGCCCTTTACCTCTACGGAATAAAACGAATTGTCCTTTTTTACAGAATCTTTTAAATTTAATGCAACGCCTTTTCCATTTGGAAGGTAGTAAACATCTACCGCTTCCCCTTGTTTATTCTGGCCATAATTGTAAGAAACATAGGTCTTTCCGGATTCTGCGTCTGTATAAACTTCTCCGTATTCTATCCTGCTTTTTCCCCGGTATGCAGATACAAACTTTTTTATCGCATCCGGATTCTGACTCTCGCTGTTTTTCACAAATCCAAATTCTTCATATATCCGGAGCAGGTCCTCAATGGAAACACCATGATAGGTAGTTCTTCCGTCTTTCCATGTTGCAATGCCGGTAATGTCATTATGCTGAAGCTTTACCTTGTTTCCATCAATAATGACATAGAAATCAATATCAAATCCTTCGGAAATCTCCTGAAGTTTCGGTGATTCCTCTTGTGCAATCTGCTCCTCGAAGGCTTTTTCTTCTTCTGAAAGCTCTCCCTGGGATGGAGTAATTTCTTCCTCCGGAATCTCTTCTAATGGCGGGGTGATTTCCTCTCCAGGAGTCTCTTCTGATGGCGAAGTATTTTCTTCTTTCGACGTCTCTTCCGACAATGATGTACTTTCCTCCGGAATAAAATCTTCTGTGCGCATTTCACCCTCTTGAGTACTATTTATATTTGGAATATTCTCTTCTTCCACTGAAACTGCCAAAACTGTCGTTCCTGCGCTATTCATGCACAAAACCAATAAAAGTGTCCAGGCTATCCATCTTAGCCATCTCTTTTTCCTCTTCACACAAATTCCTCCTAAAAACATATTTTCATTTTCTTAGCTATCTGCCTTTTTTATCCATTCCTTCTGCATTGCCGCTTCCATAAAACAATGAAGCAGTGGTTGGGAGAACGAGCCACATTCCCCGTTCAGGATCATTTGCAATGCTTCTCCATGAGTCAGTTTACTTTTATAAGGGCGAGGACTGATTAAGGCATCATATGCATCAGCCAGTCCCACAACCTGTGCACAAAGAGGAATTTCTTCTCCATGCAAACCATCCGGATACCCTGCTCCGTCATATCGTTCATGATGATGTCTGCAGATTTCATAACTAAGCGCATTTAATTTGTCTATAGTAAGACCTTTTGGAAACTTCTTTGTCATTTCAGCTCCAACCAGTGGATGCTGTCTCACGGTTTCCATCTCTTCTTCTGTCAGCCTGCCATTTTTGTTCAGGATTTCAACAGGCACCCTGATTTTTCCAATATCATGAATTGGCGCCAAATGTGATACAGCTTCTACTTCTTCGTCTGTAATTCCATATTCCGGATAATTTTTCTGCAGCTGGAGATACATCTGCTTTGTAAAGAAAATAATATTGTCCTGGTTTTCCGCTTCTGATAAATTATTATGATCCAGAACTGTAGACAATAATGACACCATATTCCAATATTGCTTGGTCTTATCGCGCTCGTTCTTCTGGAGTTCTCGTTTCATTTCCATTACGGATCTGTAGGTTCTTTTTACATTATGTAATGTAATCATTGCTATATTATCTTTTATATCCACATATTTCTTAGCCCTCATCTTTATATAAGATTTTTCACTCTCTATTCTGCGGTATATGATATCCTGCTCTGCATAGCCATGAACCAGATTTTCTGTTAACTTATCGCTTAACAGGAAATCTCGTAGCTTTGATTTATCAGCATCATGAATAAATCTCTCTATATATATCTGAATAAACGTATCATAATCTTCTGTCTTTCTTGCTATTTCAAATACCTCTTGATTATGTGAGTAAATGCATTCATACCTATTTGTTTTTAGATTTAATTTTAATGCTACATAAAACCTGCCAAAATCCTTATCTGTGCAAACCATTGGTTTTTCCTGCTCCATAACTCCACCTCTTACATAACTCAACCCTTAAAGATACTAGTTTATGTCAAAAAAATATTCCTTAATACTATTTTCATATATAATAGTATATCGTTCTTTCTATTTTTTATAATGCACAAAATTTGCAAATATGATGTATATATTTTGCAAGAAATGTTCCATTATATGAATTTTTCCAAAAAAAGAAAAACGAACCACACTAACCATGTGATTCGTTATCTTTTATAACAATTCCAGTATTTTTAATATAATAATTCCATTTCGGACAACTAGCATCTCAGCTATGTTATCGAAGTCCATCCCCGTTAGTTTTACTATTTTTTGCAAACGATACGAAACTGTCCGGGCATGCACGCCCATTAGTTCAGAAGCTTTTCGAATACTCTGTTTATTATTCAGATAGCATTCCAGCGTATCAATCAGTTCCCCATTTTTCTGAATATCATACTGATGAATTTCATGCACTGTATCTGGTATATATGTTCTTAATTGCTTTTCATCCTTAATATTTGCAAAAATATGAAAAAACCCCAATTTTGAACAATCCACCACTGATTTATTTGCATCTCCTACTATTTTTCTAATGACATCAATGTATTCTATTGCAATTTTAGAGTCTGCGAAAGATTCTTTCAGATTGTGGTAACCCTTAACTTTATTTCCTACCCCAATCAGAAATTCGTATTCCGATTTTCCTTCTTTCAATTGGTCTTGTATCATTCTCTGGAACTCTTCCAGTTTTTTTCTTAAATCCAGTTTTCCTTCTTTCCTGTTTTCTTTATGAATACATATAACTTGGTTCATGTTACAATAAGCATACTCTTTCGGCACTATATCTAAAATTGCTTTTTCTATATCCTCCATCTTTTTTCTTTGAGAAGCAGTAAAATTATCTTTATAATTTTCAGGTTTCAAATAACAGGTGATAACCCTATAATCTTCAGTTACACCAAATTTAAGCAAATTTGCAACATCTTCTTCTTCCGCTTCAGACAAGGATCCATTTAACAATCTGTACTCCAAATCTCTATGATATTTTTTCTCCATATTTTTATCAGTTACAATTTGAGTCAGAACATATAATAAAAGCGGCATTAAACTATCTAATGTTATAAAATCCAGTTCTCTTAATGGTCCACTCACTTCCGAAACCACCAAATAAAACGTGCACTGGTTTAAAATGTTGATTTTTCTAATATACTCAACATTTTTTCTCTTTTGCCGCATATATTCATATCTCGAAATAATGTTGGGAACATACTTTTCATAACCATCTGCGATTATTAAATCACTTTCTTCTGATGTACCTGAATACATGTAGTGGAAATCTTCATCATACAAAGCTATTGGATTCCCAAGTATCCTCCCTGCTCTGTCAAACAGATTCTCTAATGATCTGTACTCACTAGTTCCTTCTGGAAAAAGGCGATTAAATTCATCACGTGTCATTTTAGAGTAGACTGCTTTTGCAATTTCTATATTAAATACCTGCAGCAGCAAATATTTAATAATCGACCAATAGTTAAAATCCTGTGGAATCTCTAAAACCGGAATACTATGTTCATTGCAAAAAAACAATAAAGTTTCAAACAGCTTATTTTGATGTGCTGTGTTCTGGATTTTTTTCACAATAAACCCGCTTACCTGTTTTTTATTTAATTCTTCCAAATGACTTAGCATCATACGTTCATCCAGCTTTTCATAAACCATCAGAGATGTCAGAAGGAGTTCACCCCCCCCCAGAAATTTTTCCATATCTGGCGCTGCTATAATCTGAGTCCCTTTTATTTCTCTAGTGATTTCTGAATTGTCACTAATTAATTTCATTTCCGGAAAGTTGTTCGAGTCGATAAAGTCTTTTATTGTGTATCCCATTTGTGTTTGTACCTCCGTATGTTTCTAAAATAATTTGGCTATTCTATATTCATTTTCATATTCTTATAAATGATTATTTATGTGCACAGCTACAAATTTTATTTTCATATTTATTTAATATATCTGTCATGCCTGAGTCATGGACTCAAGGCGTTTTAGCAGATATTGCAAACATTACAATGGGACAGTCTCCATCTGGAGAGAGTTTCAACACCCAAGGCAATGGTTATCCGTTCTATCAAGGTTCAACGGATTTTGGCACTATTTTTCCAGCAAAACGAATGTATACAGATAAGCCCTCTCGATATGCGGCAGTCTTTGATACCTTGCTGAGCGTTAGAGCACCTGTTGGCAGCTTAAATATTGCTTATGAAAATTGTTGTATCGGCCGCGGTCTTGCTTCCATTCATGGTAAGTATGATAATAATATTTTTGTTCGTTATTTGCTAAAAAACAATAAATGGTATTTTGATAATATTAACAATAATGGCACAACATTTGGTTCCATAACCAAAGATTATTTATTTGAGATGCCAGTAGTAATACCGGATGGCAAATCAATAGCAATGTTTGAGCAGAAATCGAGCCTCATAGAACGTCAAATTTATGAAAATGAACAGCAAACACGAAAGTTGCAAAATTTACGTGATTGGCTTCTACCAATGTTAATGAATGGTCAAGCTACCATCGAAGATTGATATGATAAATAATCATTTA